>PVBE012132940.1_pt1 | contig 119554 bp, 105 predicted proteins | sample 1631181 | NCBI WGS metagenome assembly PVBE01 (sample SAMN08397723, study PRJNA350692) | Marine metagenome, whole genome shotgun sequencing project. | isolation source: water | place: Pacific Ocean | collected 2012-04 | reverse complement strand
GAGCGCACGACGATGAAGTGGGAGTCGCCGAGGTGCTCGACGACGTGGCGGATGGCCTCGAGCTGGGACGGATCCACGGCGAACGCGTCGGGGTCGGGCAGATCGTCGATGCCGAGTTCGGGGAACTGACTGCGTACGGCGAGGTTGCCGGCGGCGGCGTTCATGACGACCTCGTAGCCCTCGGCGTCAATCCAGGAAAAGGGTCCCGTCGTCTCGAGCCGTGGGTGTTCGACGTCGGCGGGTACGACGGGCACGCGCACGTAGTCCCAATCGAGAGCCCGCGGCAGCTCGACGTGATCGGCGCAGTAGTCGGCCACGACACGATCCCGGTCGCCATCCCACAGCGCTTCGAGTTCGCTGCGACCGGTGCTGGCCAGGGTTGGACGGCCGAGGATCTGCTCGACGAGGTGCGGGCACACCTGATTGTCACCGGTGGGAACACGGTCGGCTTCGCGGTGCTGCAGGGCGGCGATGACACGGTCTCTTGGTTTCATACAGGCCAATAAAGGACCAGTAGCCGGTGTGGGTCCAGCCGGACTGTCAGGGCCTGGCCGTGCCGAACCGGTCGGAGAACAGGAAGAGATCTCGGAAGCTGACGGTACCGTCGGCGTCGAGATCGAAGAGGGTATCGGTCCCACCGAAGGCGTCGGCGAAGAGACCGAAGTCGTCGAAGTCGACATCACCGTCCCCGTCACCATCGCCGGGCCAGGGCTCGAGCGGTTCGGGATCGGTCGGCGTCGAGAGAAAATCGAGGGTTGCACGGTACCTGTGGGCGGTGTCGAGGTCCTGGTCCCAACGGGTGATCACGCCGAAGTTGCCCCACGGCATGGTGTCGTTGAACAGGTTCATGGAGCCACCGAACTCGGCCCATGTGTTGAGCAGCTCGGTGAACAGGCCGTACATCCGCGGATGGTGGGCTGCCGCCGTCAGCTTTTCTCTCACCAGGTCGCTGGGGAAGGGGAACTCCGTGGGGCGCACCATGTGGTGGCCGGCCTCATATGTGATCAACGGCAGACTGCGTGCCGCGACGGTTTGCTCCAGCTCGCGGGCGATGCCGAGCATGAAGCGCAGGTCGGCCTCGGCCGTGTCGAGAATCGTGTTCACCGTCATGGCTTCGACGCGCTCGCGGTACTCCTCCTGGGCGAGAAAGAAGCCGAAGTACGGAGCCACGGCGTAGCCGTCTGCATGCTGATAGGCGTCCTCCCAGTCGAGGATGGCTTCAGCGAAACTGATGGCGAGACCGGTGTCGTCCACGAGCCAGCCACCGAGGACGCGAAACATCCGCTCCCTGCCCAGCACGCGCTCGAAAATGGCGAAGACCTCGATGGATCGCCTCGCCTGATAGCGCAGGGCATTGGCCAGGGCCAGGTGGTCGGGTACGAGCCAGCGGAGAGGCTCAGCCGCCGCCGAATCCGCCAGGCCCAGTGCCGCGCCCCGCTGGGCGGCCACGGCATGTTGGGGGAACTGGGAATTGAAGACCTCGTTGGCCAGCTCGACATAGACGATCAGTGACGGATCGAGGCGATCACGGACCATGGTCGCCATGCTGTCGACGAAGGCGTCGGTGGCCACCACGGGCACGCTGATCCAGGGGTCGGAGCCCACGGCATTGGCCAGGTCGATGATGTGCTCCAGGGCCACACCACGGATATGGCCCTGGCTGGCATGCTCCGGGGTAATCCGGTTCTCCCAGAGGCCGGATTCGGGCGTGTTGGTCTCCGGCTCGTTGACGGCGCTCCAGTCGACGAGCCGCAGGATGCCGAACTGCCGGAGAAACTCGACATAGGTCGGATGGAAGGGCTGGGGCGCCTCCAACTCATCGTAGCCGGGAAGCACGATGCGGATGTTGCGGATGTAGTCGTCCGGGTCGGTTTCACGGATGACGACGTGCATGCCGATCTCCGGGGTGACCCACAGAGCGATCCAGCCGGGGGCCCGATCGATGACGCGGGCGTCCCAGTCGAAATCCAGCAGTCCTTCGCCGTCGTAGGTGACCTCGTAGCGGCCGCCGGGATAGGCCGAACCCATGGCGCTCAACAGCAGGGTGCCAGCCTCCTGATCCGGCGGCAGTGACCGCACCCAGCCGAGCTCATCCACGTCGATGGTCTCGCCCGTATCCCAGGTGCTGTCGGAGATTCGATGCGGGATCCACTCCCGTGACGACTTGAAGAGGTCGACGAAGGTGAACACCGTAGACCAGTCCTTCAGGGGAGCCAGGTTCATGCCCAGTCGGCGCCGGGGCGTGACGGTCGGCGTCGGCGCCGGCAGTGGCCCCCCCGGGACTCGTGGCGCCTCGACCATGAAGTAGTCGACGCGCAGGGTCTCACCGTTGACGCGGATCCAGACATCGTAGGTGCTCTCGCTCAGGAGCCCGGGATCGATATCGAACCGCCAGGTCGTGGACACGGTGTCCGCGGCGCTGTCGGTGCCCGCAGCCCATCCCGTGGCCAGATCGACGGTGATCAGCTCAGGCTCAACCGTAACGCTGTCTATGCGGATGGTGCCGTTGGAAAAGGCGAAGGCCCCGGTGATGGTGACGGTGAGAGACTCGGCCGCCGCTGGCACGAGGGGAGAGGTACTGGTGGCGCCGGCGTCAGGCGTCGGCGATTGGGCAGATGTCGCGGCAGCGCTCAGCAGCAGAAGGGAGCAGAGCGGACCGACGAGTTTTTTTGAAACGGGATTCATGACGGGCCTCCGGGCACCGTTGCCCAAGATAGGCAGGCAGGCCGGAGCGCCATGTGTGCTGGGTCACGGCAGGATCGGGCGTCTCACGGTGACGTGTCCCCGCTTTCTGGTGGGCCTACCCTGCCGGGCAGGGCAATGCCGAAGACGGCAGAGAACAGAGTGATCAGGACGCCACCGCTGACACCGATGATCATCATGCCGCTGACGGCCCCCTCGCTGAGACCCTGGCCGCTGATGAACTTCAGAACGACGATGGGGAAGACGAAGACCAGCAGCAATCCGGCGAGAATACCGAGAGCCGGGATCAGCTTGCTGTAGGAGACGGTGCTGAGGGCTGGGCTGTGATGATTCATCGAAGTTTCTCCTTCTCGGTCTGTGTACGTTCGAAGTGTCGTCGCAGGCTCTCGAGCCCGTAGCGGCAGCGGCTGGCCGCCGTGTTGGCGGAAATGGCGAGGGTTTCGCCGATCTCCCGGAACGTCAGACCCAGGTAGTATTTCATGCGCAGCACGGTCTGCTGCGCCGTCGGCAGGCCGACGACGGCCTGCTCGAGAGTCCAGGGATCGATGGTCCAGCGCGGATCAATTTCTCCATCGTCCGCGGTCATCGCCGCCGCCGCTTCCAGGGCGACGTGGGGCCGTCGTCGGGCCCGGCGCTTGAGGGAATTCACCTCGACTGCTCTGAACACATAGGCGCGCAGGTCCCGGGGTGGTCGATCCGACAGCCTGTGCCACACGGACGTCAGTGTCTCCTGAACGACGTCCTCGGCCTCGTCCCCATCGCGCAGAATGCTGCGGGCCCTGGCCAGGAGCCGTGGGCGGGCGGCGATGACGAACGCCTCGAATGTGTTCCGGGTTTCTGCCATTTGCGGGCTCTACCTGTAAAGATCCGGCAGCGGGGGTTTTCGTCTATTTCTCTGCCCGCCAGAGCCGCCGCATCTCCTCGCTCGTGTCCAGCAGCTCGTCGAGCTTGCCCTGCGCCGCCACACGACCGTCGCGTAGAATGAGAATGTGGTCGGCCCGTCGCAACGCCGGCCGGCGGTGGGAGACGACCAGGCATGTCGATCGACGTCGTGCGAACAACCGCTGCCACAGCATCTGCTCGGTCTCCACGTCGAGAGCGCTCGACAGATCGTCGAACACGAGCAGCTCCGGATCGCGGACAAACATGCGCGCCGCGGCGGCCCGCTGCTGTTGTCCACCGGACAGCTTGACACCCTTCGGACCGATGATGGTATCGAGCCCGGCTTCCAGCTCAACCAGATCGCGCTCCATGACGGCACAGCGGATCGCCCCGTCCAGGTCGAGCTCGGACTCTGGCAACCCCATGAGGATGTTGTCGCACAGCGACTCGCTGAACAGACTGGGAATCTGCGCCGTGAAGGCGCAGCGGGGGGGCACGAGGAATCTGGCGGGGTCCCTGATCAGCTCGCCATTCCAGCATTGCTCGCCCGCCTCCTTCGGCAGCAATCCGAGCAGCACCTTCACCAGCGTGGTCTTGCCGCAGCCGACCCGACCTGTGATCACCGTGAAGGAACCGGCCGGCATTCGCAGGTCGATATCTTCGATGCCCCTGTCCGAGCCCGGGTAGTGGTAGGTCAGTCCCTCGGCGCGGAATTCCAGGAGCCGATCCGCTGATCCCTTCGGCACGAGGGGCACCCGCGGGGCATCACCCTTCTCGTAGATGGGCCCGTGCTCGACCAGCGCCTCAGCCGGTGCCCCGGGCATCAGTTCGGTCATGCGTCTGACGGAAACACCGGTCTGCCGGTAACGGGCAATGGTCTTGCCGACATGTCTGGGCAGATCTGTGACGAAACCGAGGTAGTAGGTGAACAGCGCCAGATCGCCCACGGTAAAACTCTCATGGCGAATCGCCCGCCCCGCCATGATCAGGACGAACCCGGTGGCCAGGTGGCTGGTATTGTCGACCACGGACTGCAGAAAGGACTCAAACATGCCGTCTCGGAGGGCGGCGCGTCCCCGGGCCTGGTTCAGACTTCCGAAGTGGGCGACCACACGGCGCTCGGCACTGGCGACCTTGATCGACTGCACGGCATCAAAGACCTCGCCGAGAAACCCGGTGACGCTGCCCTCGGCCTCCCGGCTCGCTCTGCGGTACCCCTCGATCCGCCGCTGGGCAAAGTGGGCGACCGTGTAGACGGCGACCATCGGGAGGAGGGCGAACAGGGTGATTGGCCAGTTGATCCCGGCCATGATCGTCAACGCAACGGCCGAAGACAGCACGGCTCGTACCACGTTGGCGTAGTCGATGCAGATGCCGTGCAACCCGGGAACGTCACTGCGGAAGCGGCTGATGGCCTCTCCGGGAGAGGAGGGCAGGGCGTCGGCGCCGGGGAGGCTGAGGATGTGGGCGAGCATGTTCTTCTGCAGCAGAGCAGCCGCTGAGAAGTGAAAGGGCATGAGGGAACGTCTCGCCATGTAGAGACTCAGTCCGCGGCCTATTCCGCCGACACAGAGCATGGTGAGGATCCCGAGAAGGCCGACCCGGACGACCGCCGCGCCAGAGAGCAGGTCGAAGAACTCGCGCAAGGCCAGTCCCGGCACCTGCACACCGAGGGAGTACACGATCATGCCCGCTATATTGAGCAGGTAGAGCCCGGGCCGATAGCGGATGACGGCGAGAATCGCCCACCAGGTCCTCACTTGAGCACTCCTTCCAGCCCCGTCTTCAGCAGCCCTGCAAAGCGTGACGACGGATCCGACGCCAGCGCCGCCCGTGACCCCCATTCCTCGACGCGCCCATCCTCCAGGATCAGAATGTCGTCGACCCGCTGCACTGTTGTCAGGCGGTGGGCGATCACAATCCCGGTGCGGCCGCGCAACAGACGGTCCACGGCGTGCTCAATCCGCGCCTCGGTGGCTGGATCCAGACGCGACGACGCTTCGTCGAGGATGACCAGCCCGGGATCGGCCAGGAAGGCTCGCGCCAACGTCAGCAATTGAGCCTGACCCGCGGACAGCCCGCCGCCATCGCCCTCGAGCCTCGTGTCCAGACCTGCGGGAAGGCCGTCGAACCAGGCACCCATGCCCACGTCCCGGATCACGTCCATGATGGTTGAATCGGGGTGTGTCGGGTCGAAGAGTGTCAGGCTGTCGCGCACGGTGCCGCTCAACAGTTGCGCGTTCTGGGAGACCACGCTGATCCGGCTCCGCAGGGCCTCCGGCTCCAGGCGAGTCAGCTCAACTCCGCCCAGTCGCACGAAGCCCTGCTGCGGATCATACAGTCGTGACAACAGACGTGTGATCGTCGTCTTGCCGCTGCCCGTGCGTCCCAGCAATCCGAGGACGCGTCCCGCCTGGACGTCGAAGGACAGATCCTCGAGAACGGGATCCTCGCCATAGGCGAAGCAGACACCGCTCAGCTGCAAGGTCAGGGATCCGCCTGGCAGGGAGGTCGGGTCGGCGGTGCGGATCACCGATCGTTCCTGCAGTAACTCGGTTACGCGGCCCAGGCTCGCACCGGCCTGCTCGAATTCCTCCATCTGTTGCGTCAGCTGTGTCAGTGGTCGATGCAGCAGGTCCAGGTAGTAGACCAGCATCGCCACGGTACCCAGGGTTACGCCGGCCTCACCGAACAGGTAGTAGCCTGCCGCCACGACGAGGACCTGACCAATGGCGTAGGACCCCATGAGGATGAGGCCGAAGCGCATGTTGACGAGACTGGCCTTCTGCTCTCGCGCCAGTCGCTGGCCGGTGAAGTGATACAGGCGTCGCATCACATGGGGCACGGCACCGAGGGCGCGTATGTCGACGGTGCCGGAGAGACGTTCCGCGAGAAAGCCGAAAAGATCTGCCGCCGCTGCCCGGGCCGAGAGCCAGTAGGGCAAGGCCACCTGCTGCTGACGCGACAGGGCCAACAATGTCAGCGCCGCGTAGACTGCCATGATGACACCGAGACGCCAATCCTCGACCGTGAAGACGATGAGCGTGCCAGTCAGCATCGTCAGGTTGCCGATGGCCAGGAGCACGAACCGGGAGAGGAAGCTGGCCAGGCCTGCCACATCGCCGTCGATGCGCTCGATCATCTGGCCCGGGGTGTGCTCGTTGTGGAAGGACATGTCGAGGCACAGGCAGTGGAGGGTCAGATCCTCGCGCAGCTCATTCGTCGCCTGCCAGGCCAGCCGCCGGCCGGCGTATGTGGACGACAGGTCGAGGATCTGTCGCGCCAGGGCCACGCCGACGAACACCAGAGCAATGACGAGCAATTCTTCCAGCGGTACGCTGGTGTCACCGGCGCCATCGATGAAGCGACGCATGATTTGCGGGCTCACCAGCTGCAGGCCAACAGCGCAGAACAGCAATACGGCAAGGGCTCCCACCCAGCCCAGGCGTGGACGCAGGTATCGGGCAAGCAGAGCCCAGTACCGGCCCAGTGGAATGCGGCAACGGAGTGTCATGATGACACATACGATATTGTTAATACATGATTTAGGTAGAATTTGACGCGCCGAGGAGACGGGACTATCATTTGGTCAGAGGGGATACCTCAACAGAAAGAAGCCCCCGGACCTCATCGGTCCGGGGGCTTCTCTCGTTCTGGAAAGGTCGTTGCCTCTATCTCATCAGAGAGTTATTCTCCACATATGGAGGTGTATATGGAGCTTTCAAAGAAGACGACGATTCTGTTTCCTCCCGATCTCCACACCCGGCTGGCACGCCTGGCGACCCTTCGCGGAACCAGTCTCGGTGATCTCGTCCGCCGGGCGTGCGAGCGCGAGTACGGGCTGGCCTCCCGAGACGACCGGCTGGCAGCCGTCAGGTCGCTCGCGTCTCACGATCTTCCGGTGGGCACGGCCGAGGAGATGGCCCGCGAGTCGGTGCCTGAGCCTGAGGATCTGATGCCGTGATTCTGGTGGATGCCAATGTCCTCATGTACGCGGCGGGGGCCCAACACGCTCACAAACAGCCGAGCGTACGTCTGCTCGAGTGTATTGCCGATGGCACCATTGAGGCTGCCCTCGACGCCGAAGTCCTGCGGGAGGTGCTCCACCGCTACCGCGCCATCGACCGCTGGGTTGATGGAGCCCAGGTGTATGATGACGCCAGACGGATATTCGGGATCGTCCTGCCGATTACCGCGGACATCGCGGATGATGCCAGACTGCTGCTGGATCAACACCAGGGCATCAGCGCGCGAGACGCTCTGCACGCCGCCGTAGCATTGAGGCACGAGCTGGCTGCTCTATGCAGCTACGACCTGGGCTTCGACTCGATCGCGGCAGTCCACAGAGTAACGCCCGTGGAACTGCTGGACGGTTGATCTGGCAGTGCAGTTCGGTGACGACCGCCTCGTCCCTGGTGAGATCCAGCCTGCGGTGGTTCATGTTCCCATCTTCATCGAAACGAAGTACGGCTCGAAACCGAGGCGCTCCCAGAACAGCTGCCCACCGGGGTTCGTGGCCAGCACGTCGAGGCATATGGAGCAGTTGGCCGGGAAGCGGGCGGCTTTCAGGGCTTCGAAGGCGGCTGTCCCAAACCCGTCCCGGCGAACCTCATGCTCGATGTAGAACTGACGCAGGTAGACGACCTGCCGATCCGGGTAGTAGACGTCAGCCTGGATCCGGTGCACGGAATAGCCGATGGCGGTCTCTTCACGCTGGAACAGGCTGATCTGCCAATCTGAGTCGAGCCACTCCGTGAACCGCTGCTCATACTCGGCCGGCGTGAAGGGATTGCGGCTGCCCTGATCCTCGACGAGACGCTGGTTCATCGTGGCGAGAAGAGGGATGTCGGCTATCGCCCCCGGGCGCAAGCTGACCGACGCCCTGGCTGGCGGTTCTGCCGGCGGGTCCAGCAACCAATCGAACGTCGCCTCCGCCTGCCCTGGAATCGGCGGTGGGGCGCCTTCGAAGGTCAGACCCAGCACTTCGCCCTGTCGCCACGGACCTCCGGCGGAGGCCAGGATGCGTTCGGTCAACTCCTCGGACACGCTGAGCTTCGTCAGCAGGCTTCGCTCGGCGAAGAAACTCCCGATCAGCGCCGCAGTGCCTGGATCCTCCTTGCGTACGTGCTCGAGGGCCTGCCGCTCACCTCGATAGTCAAGACCTCTGATCCTCATGTAGGTCTGCAGCAGCCAGCCGATGTTGACCGACAGGAGCATCTCGCAGAAGAGGGGATCTTCAGTCAGCTTGCCGCGGACCTTGTCGAGGACGTGTTGCTGGTAGAAGCGATCGGGAGAGGTCTCGTTCGTCGCCGGGTCGGTGGGCTCCGAGCGCCAGGTCTCCCGAGCCGTCTTGAGCAGACCAGACAGGCTGCCACGGCGATCGAACAGCACCTTGCCCTCGACGAGGGCAGGATCGATGGACGTGGGCGCCTCGCGGCGGGAGAAGTCGCCCGCTGTACGGATGTTGAGGTCAACGGGAAGGTCACCCCAGTGGAAGTGGATGCTCTCCAGGGGTGTCGGTCGATGGGTGACGACGGCGACGAGATCCAGATCGCCGCCCGGCGTGTCATCGCCCGGACGGCGGCGACCGTAACAGATCAACCCGATGACGAATGGGTTGGCGGTGAGTCTGCCGATGAGGTCTGTGGACGAAAGAGCCATGTGTGGTCTCCGGGCGGTGACATCGCCTGAATCAGGGGATCCATCGTAGACAATGGCAAGTCAACGACTCAAGGACGCCGGTTTCCACAGCTTGTGAACTGTGAGAACCTGGTATTGAAGTGCCCGACCGCGGGCCAGCAGCTTGCTCCGGTGCGACACCTGCTGTTGAATAGCGGTAACGACTCCTCCAAACGGGCGCTCTCCATTGACCGAAGCATCCATCGATCCTCGATTGCTCGACGACGCCGTCGAGCGTATCACCAGGTGCGCTCAGCCGACTCGGATCGTCCTCTTCGGGTCGGCCGTCAGGGGCAACATGTCACCCGACAGCGATCTGGACTTCCTTGTCGTGGTTCCTGATGGCACACATCGAAGAGAGACGGCTCGACGCATCTACCGGGCCCTCTTCGACCTCGGGCATCCCAAGGACGTGGTTGTCGTGACCGAATCGGATGTGGCCCTGTACGCCGATGATCCGTCTCTCATCCTTCGACCGGCACTACGGGACGGGAAGGAACTCTACCGTGCCGCCTGAACGTGATGCCCCTGGATCGGCGGGTGACTGGCTGGATCGAGCTCGCAGTGATCTCGCACTTGCACGTGCTCCTCTGCCCGAGGGTGCGATCTATGAGGATCTCTGCTATCACGCCCAGCAGGCGGCGGAGAAGGCTCTCAAGGCGATCTATCGGTACCGAGAGAGTGAGTTCAGATACACCCATGACATCGGCGAGCTGATCAATGGCCTTCCACTGGACGGGAAGGTCGTACCGGCGTCCGTGTTCGACGCAATCGAACTGACGGAGTTTGCGACCCTGACCCGTTACCCCGGCGTCGCAGAGCCGACCACGGAGACGGAGTATGAGCGCGCAATCGCCGCAGCGATGGCCGTCGTCGCCTGGGCGGACGAACTGACCGGCTATTGAGCCTCTCCTGCTTCACTCCCTCACCCATTCACGGCTTCAAACATGGCCACCACGTTCTCCGGCGGAACATCGGCCATGATGTTGTGCACCTGCTGGAAGACGAAGCCGCCTCCCGGGCTCATGGTGTCCACCAGCTGTCGAACGTGATCGGCCACCTGCTGCGGCGTGCCGTTGGGTAACACGTTGCGCGTGTCGCAGCCGCCGCCCCAGAAGCAGAGGCGGTCACCGTAGCCCTGCTTCAGTAGCTCTGGTTCCATGCCGGCGCAGGTGATCTGCACCGGATTCGTCGTGTCCAGGCCGGCGTCGATCAGATCATCGAGGAGGGGCTCGATGCCGCCGCAGCTGTGCAGCATGACCTTGACGTCGGCCAGTTCTCTGGCGCGGTTCCACAGTTTGCGGTGGTAGGGTTTGCAGAGCTCGCGGTACATGTCGGGGGAGATGAGGGGGCCGTTCTGGCCACCCAGGTCGTCACCGAAGAGGATGACGTCGATGTACGGTCCCACGGCGCCGAGCCACTTTTCCAGATTCGCCAGGTGCAGGTCGCAGAGCTTCTCCACCAGCCGGTGCGTGGCATCCGGATACAGCGCCATGTTGGCCAGGTGGTTGTCGATGCGGTAGAGGAACTGGGGGATTTCGAAGATGTTGCCGCCGAAGAGGCCGATGACGGCCCGATCGGTGGAGGCGCGCAGGCGACGCGCGCCGTCGGCCAACTCGGCGAGACCGGCTTCGTCCAGGGCCATATGTGCCCCGGGGTGAGCGGTGGCCGTCCACATGGTCTCGCCCAGGCGGTCCTCGAGGTCGGCAAGGCTGTCGGCCTCGAGAGGACGGTCGATGAGGGGGAAGTGGCACTGCTCGAAGTAGAGGCAGCCGTCCTTCTGCACGCCCAGCTCCAGACTGTCCTCACCCAGCAGATACCAGGCATCGCTCCGTCTCTCCACGTCAACGTACCCGGGGATCTTGCAGGGCACGCCGTTGGGCAGGACCCAGTCTTTCCACGACTCGTCATCGGTGAGGAAGCTGCGTCCCAGCTCCACGGTGTCGACGTTGAGGGCGTCCATCACGTCGGGTTCGACAATGGCCAGCTGCTGTACTACGTCGTACACGTAGATGTCGCCCGTGCTGATCCCCAGTGCCTCCTTGAGACCGGCGTAGGCCATGGCCATGACGCCCGAGGAACGGTGGCCGCCGAAGTCGATGGGCACGCGGTCGGGCTCGCGGTGTTCGATGGCATCCAGGACGCGCTCGCGGGGTGTCATCTCATACTCTCCGTTGGCGAGAAGTCGGGCAGACCGAAGAAGCTGCGGTGGGCATTGATCACGGCCACATAGTTGGCCAGCGGCACGCTGGCGGTGATGGCGTTGCTGGCGCAGAGAATATGACCGCCTTCTCCTGAGCCCGCCTCCAGGCAGTCGACCACGTGTTGTCGCACCTGCTCCGGCGTGCCGAAGCTGAGGGTGTTGCCGCAGTCGAGGTTGCCGAAGAAGGTGATGCGTTCGCCGTACTCACGTTTCAGGCGTCGCAGATCCATGCCGGCGTGCATGTCGATCTCAAGATAGGCGTCCACCTCGCACTCCACGAGGAAGTCGTCGATGACCGGCCACAGGTCGCCATCGCTGGCGTTGACGGCGCGGGCGCCGGCGGCGTGAATGCGCCGTGTCAGCTGCCGGATCTCCGGCACGATGAAGTGCCGGTACATGACCGGCGAGATCATGGGGCGCTGACCGGAGAAGTCACCGCCCACGCCATAGAGGTCGACGCCCAGGTCGAGGTATCGCTCAACGCGGCCCAGGCACCGACGCGTGGCCAGACGGAAGTGCTCGGCTGCCACTTCGGGGGCCAGCATCATGGTCTGCATCAGGTCGGTGTCCGTCCACACCCCGTGGCCGTATGCCGGTGCCAGGACGGGCAGGTCGAGGTCTCGTCGTGCCATCTCCTCCCGGAGGGCCGCGTACACCAGAAAGGGTTCGTCCCCCGGCGGCAGCTCCTGAGCGGCCTGGTGGTTGCGCTGCCGCATCACCTCGACCGGATCGGACGACGGGGGCAGGACAGGGCCGGACTCCTCGTTAGCCCTGAGAGGAGGGGGATTGGGCACCACGTACAGGAGGTCGTGCCCCAGCAGCATGGCCAGATCCAGCTGATCGACGGCACGCTGGTGCACCGCTCGTTCCCAGCCCATTTCAAATACGGCCTGCTCCCAACCGGCACCCACGGCGTAGGGCCGGCCCAGGAGTTGATCGGCCAGGGGAGACAGGAGTACGTACTCGAAGACCGGAGTGCGGTCCGGGGTTCGGTGGGCAAAGGCGGCCTCGACCCGTTCTCTACTGGTCATGGGACAATCCCACGGACTGGAACAAGCGCGATGGCGGGTCGTTCACTGGTGACCTCGAGGTCGATGGTGGACGACTCTCACGAAGACATGTCTCGGAGGCAGCGTCAAGTTGCCCTATCGGCGCTGGTCGATTGGCCTGGAATCAGCGATGTTCCAAGCTTCTGCGATTCGCTAGCGCAACACAGACAGGAGCTGGTGCATGAATACGACCGCCTGGCGGCCCCGATTGACGCTGACCGACAGCAGCGCCATCGAGCAACTGCATCGATCGGCGGTGGAAATACTGGCCTCGACGGGTTTGAACGTACACCACGAACCGATGCGAGAGCGGTTGGCTGCCAACGGCGCCGCCATGGGTGACGGACCGCGCGTCAACCTTCGGGAAGAGATGGTCGAGAAGGCGCTGGCCACGGCGAGTCGTGAGGTGACGATCCACGATCGCAGCGGCAGCCCGGCTCTGTCGCTGGCCCCGCACCAGATTTATTTCGGCACCGGGTCGGATCTGCTCTACACTTGAGACACAGGGACCGAGCAGCGACGCGGCGCTGTGCTGGAGGATGTGTCCCGGTCCGCCCGGCTGTGTGACGCCCTGCCCGAGATCGACTTCCTCATGTCCTTTGCCACCCCCGTCGGCGTGGCCCCCGAAGATGTCGAACCACAGCAGTACTATTCCATGGTGAGCAACTCGACGAAGCCGGTGATCATGACCGTGTGCTCCGGACTGTCCGCCTTCGAGCGCTTGCACGACATGGCCTGTGTCGTGGCCGGGGGAGAGGAAGCGTTCCGGGCGCAGCCGAACTATATCATGTACGGGCAGTTCGTCTCGCCCCTGCAGCACGACCGGGGGGCAATCGAGCGGCTCGTGTTCAGCGCCGATCACGAGATTCCCCTGATCTACGTGCCGACCATCATGCCGGGAGTCAGCGGTCCGGTGACCCTGGCCGGGTCGCTGGCACTGGCCATCGCCGAGAGTCTCGCCGGGCTGGTCATGCACCAGCTGCAGAGACCGGGGGCGCCGTTCATCTTCGGTGCCTGCGTGGGGGCGATGGACCTGCGCACGGCGCTGTTTCCCTACGGCGGCCCCGAGTGGCGGCTGAACGACCTGGTCATGGCCGAGATGTCTCGCCACTACGGTCTGCCCGTCTTCGGTACCGGCGGCGCCACGGACAGCAAGACCGTCGATGCCCAGGCTGGTGCCGAGGCCGGCACGAGTCTGCTCGCAGCGGCGCTGGCGGGCACGAACCTGATACACGATGTGGGGTATCTGGAATCGGGGCTGACGGGGAGCCTGGAGAGCATCGTTCTGGGGGCGGACATGATCCGCTGGACGCGGCAGTATGTCGCCGGGCTGGAGGTCACTCCTGAGGCGCTGGCCCTCGGAACGACAGCCGAGGTCGGACCTGGCGGCCACTTCCTGGATCACCCCCACACGCTGCAACACTTCCGTGACGATCTGCTGCCGCCGTACGTGCTGGACCGCGATATCTACGACAACTGGCGCGCCAACGGCAGCCGCGAGTTCGCGACACGCGCCCGGGATCTGGCGGGGGAGCTGCTGAGCAGCCACCGGGTGGCGCCATTGGACGAGGCGGTGGACGCGCGGTTACGGGAGATGGTGGGGATGGGAGGCGGAACCTGACTTGTGTCGACATGGGGTTTGGCGCAATCGTAACGGAGTCAGTGGCGGCCGACAACCCGCATCCGGAGTCTGAGAGATGAGTCAGCACTTCTGCACATTCGAACACGTCGTCATCGACGGGTCGAATCCGCGCGATCCACACTGCAAGGCGGTGGCGGACCTGGACGGAGATGGTGAGCCGGATGTGGCGGCAGCGAGCGCCAGGGAGGGTGGGCTCTACTGGTACCGCGGTCAGGAATGGACAAAGTGCAAGATCGCCGACGGGTCGTTCACCACCGACATGACAATCGCTGACATGAACGGCGACGGCTTCGGGGACATCGTCATTCCGAGCCACGAGGGGTTGATGATCTACCGCAACCCGTGCGGTGCCGGCAAGGACCCTTCTGCAGACACCTGGGAGGCCATCAACATCAGCGACGAGGGGGCGAAGATGCACAACGTCGAGGCCGTCGATCTCAACGGCGACGGCCGACTCGATCTGGTGACCCGTCACCAGTCGGGATTCAACCACCTGATGGGAAACCGCATCTACCTGTGGTTCCAACGTTCGGCGTCGGAATGGTCGATGCGGACCTTTGAGTGCCCTCACGGCGAGGGGCTGGCGGTGGCTGATATCGACGGCGACGGTTTTGCCGACGTCGTGATCGGCGGCCGGTGGTACCGCAATCCAGATGGCGACCCCGACGGAACCTGGCAGGAATGCCGCTACATGCCCGAGGAGCATTTCGACACGTGCTGGACCCAGGGAGACGTGATGGTGCAGGCTGGGGACGTGGACGGCGACGGTCGACTCGAAATCGTACTCACCCCGTCGGAGGGTGCCGGTCGCCTGGCCTGGTATGCGGCGCCGGATGACCCCACGCAGCCCGAATGGGTCGAACACGTGATCGAGGCCGACATGGACCACAGCCACGGGTTGGCGCTGGGCGATGTGGACGGCGACGGTCAGCTGGATGTCGTCGTGGCCAAGATGCACCAGGCATCTTCCCCACAGTCTGTGGCGGTCTACTACAACGATGGGGAGGGGGCCTCCTGGTCGCGGCAGGAGGTGGCCCGGACGGGATCGCACAGTATCAGGCTGGCGGAGTTCGGCGGCAGCGGCCGGCTCAGCCTCGTCGGTGCCAACTGGAATGACGCGGCCCCGACGGGAGGCGTCATCGAGGCCTGGATCAACCGAGGCCAGCAGTAGTCAGATGCCAGTGGCTGCGTGGACGACCCGTCTCCTCTACCTGGCTCGTGGTCTGCTCATCGTCTGGGCCGGGTTCTGGAGTTGGTTCGCCCTCGTGCACCTGGCCGAAGGACTTGGGGCGTTACCTCACGTTGCGAAGATCGTAGTTCCTCTGGCGGGCGTGGCGGTCCTGGCCTGGACGCGACCCTTCTGGGGCGGACTCGTCCTCCTCGCCGGGGCGTTGCTCACGGCGTGGTACTTCGAGCATTCCGCAGCTCGATTCATGCTGTCCCTGCCGGCGATGCTGCTTGCGGTCATGTTCGTCGTCATCGCCCGCTTTGACAGCCAACCGGAGCAGACCCTGCAGAGAGGTAGTCACCAGGATGAATCGGAGCCGACTTGACGTCGATCTTGCCTGACGCCACGGAATTCACACAGACGCGGATCATCGTGTTCGTCGCCATTATCGGCACGGACGCACTGCTGCTGGTCTTCGCCTATCTGATCGGTGTGAGACAGATGACGGGTCTCATCTCAGGCCACAAGCGGGTTACTGCCCACGACGAGGCCGGTCTGGCGCGATTCATGGCGATCCGGCTGTGCTCCCTGGCGGCGGTCTATCTGCTGCTCGGCATCGTCTTCCTGCTTATCTCATCGAGCACCGGGTTCTTCATCTGCACAGTCGGCTTCCTGGCAGCCACTCTCATCGGGGCCATCGCCATGGAAAGCGGGAAGAATCGCTATCTGACGCCACCGGAGCGCCCATGACCACAGGAACGAGAGGCAGCGAGATCGCCCTGGCAACACTGATGCGGGAGGATCCCGGGGCCCCCTGCATCAACTACTGCTGGATGACGAGTGGCTCGTACCTGAGCAAGGTGACGGAGCGGGATTACTGGGTGGATCGCGAGGGTGTGTTCTTCGAATACCTGCAGCGATGTGGCATCAATCTGGTGCCGCAGTGGTACTTCCCCGGTGACGCCCAGAGGAATATCGAGCAGGGCCACCTGGCTCACGAGCACCGTCCAGGTGGGACAGAGGATATCGATAGTCCCGAGGACATCCTCCGTGTGATCGACCGGCTACCGGACGACGCGGCCTTCGAGGCCGAATTCGACATCGAGACGACAGCACGCCAGTACGCGGACAGGTTGAAGGCACGGATCGATCGAACCGAGGGCGAGGTGCTGTTCCTCGATGGTTTCGGTCAGGCGGATTTCATGGGTGGATATGACCGCTGGGGCTATGAGAACTACCTCATCGCCATCCTGGAGTATCCGGACGCCATGCGCCGCTTCTACCACCACACCGCCCTGCGGGGGAGGCTGACCAACCAGGCGATCGTCACAGCTCACGAGCGCTACGGGATCGCCCCCTTCGTCTACAGCGGTCAGGACATCTGCGCCAGTGCCGGCCCGATCATCTCACCACTGCAGTTGCGGGAGCTCTACTTCCCCGAGCTGAAGTGGGCGATGGAGCCGCTGGTCGAGAACGGGATCGGTGTCATCTGGCACTGCGATGGTGATATCGGTCCGATCCTCGATGACATCCTGGATCTGGGTGTGGTGGGGCTACAGGGATTCGAGGAAGAGCACGGTGTGAGCTACGACGAGATCGTACGCCTGAGGGACCGGTCCGGGCTGCCCATCGGTGTCTGGGGGTGTGTGTCGGTGACCACCGTGCTGCCGCACGGAACCGTCGAACAGGTGAAGCAATCGGTGGAGCGATCGTTTGAACTGGCTGGCAGAGGCAGGGGATTCGTGCTCTCTTCGACGAGCAGTGTCATGCCGGAGGTCCCCCACGATAACATCGATGCTCTTTTCGAGCACGGCGGACACTTCGGCGCCGACTTCCTGTCGTGACGACTACGCGGTGACCTCGAGCACTAGCGCGTCGCACCGTAAGCGGGTTCGTTGGTGAAGCGTTCGGTGGCCAGATCCAGAGTGATCTCCGTAGCAGGGGGCAACTCGACCCGCACGCGGGGGCCCTCAACGGCGGCCGTCCGGGTCTGGTGGGTCACCGGCGGCGCGGCGTAGTCGACCGATGTTCCCGGGAAGTCGCTCGTCAGCACCGAGTATTGGGCCGTGCCGAAGGTGTGCTCACCGTACGCTCCCGCCTGCAGGACCAGCTCCCGTCCCTCGATGGGATTCAGGTTGACCAGGTGCAGGAGGGTGCGACGCGCCTCGACCTTCTCCACCAGAGCGGCCACATCCGGCGGCAGACCCGGGCGTCCACGTTGGGCGTCAAAGTAGCTGACCCGTGCGAACAGCAGGCCGCCGTTGTAGATCGGTTGTGGGGCGCCACACACCAGCTGCAACAGGCCTTCCGTCGTCACCGGGTTGGTCTCCTGCCAGCGGTGTTCACCGTGCTGCGTACCCACCTCGGTATCTTCGCGGATGACGGCGAGACGCTGAACGACCTGCTGGTAGCTGGCCTGGAGGATGCGTTCGGGATGGTCCGGGTTGTCGCCGGCCAGGTAGCGCAGCCACGGCTGGTCGTGGCCACCGTCTTCCTTGTTGTGGAAAGCCACCACCTCGTTCCAGTCGTAGGCCTCGGCCTGTCGTACCCGTTCGATTCGCTCCCAGTCCTCGTCGGCCATGGACAGATTCCACAGGGCGGACAGGAAGATGGGAGAGGGGGGCTGCCAGTCGAACCAGCCGGCATCACCGTAACGATAGGGGACCAGGAGGGTTTCGTGCCGCTCTCCCATGGCTGTCATCTGGCCGATCCAGTGGTGCCACAGGCTCATGTGGTTCTTGCGGACGTCCCGCTGCTCTCCCAGATCCAGGATACGGTCCATCTGCCGACGGGGCAGCTCGAGGTAGCGGTCGTCGCGGGTCAGCAGATAGGCGTTGGCTGCGGCCGTGATGGCCGTCATCTGGATGTTGTACCAGCCGTGGGGATAGGTCCAGCCGTAAAGGCCGCCGTACCACTTCCCGTCCAGGTACTCCCCCACGGTGCCGGAGTGGCCGACGTTGTCCGGCATGAGCCAGTCGTTCTCACGGGCTCTGTCCATCCAGGCGTCCGTGTATTCCAGGACCCAGTCGCGGTACTTCTCATCTCCCGTCAGCAGGAAGGCATTGGTCACCAGACTCGTCGCCGACAGGTTGCCGACGACCTCACCCTTCTGCCAGCGATCGTGCATCGCCTGCCCCATACTTCGAGCTTTGGCCGGGTCGAGGGTATCCTCATAGCTGTCGATACCGGGCAGATCATAGAAGGGGAGTCCGTACGTCTCGCTGGCGCGGTGGCTGGAGGTCTCGCGGGCCTCGTCGGGTGTGTAATGAGGACCGCCCGATCCGAGACGCGCCGACAACAGGATCTTGTGTTCGGGGTCGTAGTTCTGCGCCTCCGGGTCTTCGTTGAGAAAGAACCCGGCGAAGCGGCGGGCGCGCATGTGGAGCTGCCCCGCGGAGGGATCGGCCAGGCAGAGGTGGTAGAAGAAGACGTCACTCTCCGACTGGTGGAAGGTGTCCATGACGCGGGCGTATTCCTTGTGCGCCTGGCCGCGTCGGGTGAGCTGACGGGTCACCGTCTCCCAGCCGCGGTGGGACAGGTCCACCAGATCATCACCACCGCCCAGCAGATAGAGCAGGGGCCAGTTGGTGTAGCCCTCGTAGAAGTCATCCGCACCACCGCCCCAGCGATCATCGTAGATGAGCTCGCCGTCATCGTGGGTGTAGCGATCCAGGAAGGGGTAGACGGCGTCGCTCATGGTAGACATCAACAGGCGCTGCTGGGCCGCCCACGACGGGGGGCGGGTTACCGGTACGGTGGCGGCGATGATCGGCGTCATCACGCACCCTCCTCCATCGGCCGGTATGCGTCGGGAACACCGGACTTGATCACATCCTGCTCGAGAAACTCCGTCCACGTCGCGTGGGTCCACAGGGCGCTGGCGCGCACCAGCTGGTGGCAGGCCGCTTCCTGCTTCCCCTCTCGATACAGCTGCAGAGCCCGCTCGAAGGGCTCCCTGGCCTGCTGCAGCAGGTCGACGGCCTCGCGGCGCTCGAAGTTTACCAGCCCTTCGGCGATCAGCGAAGAGTCGTACTCCATGGTGCCGTTGGTCAGGTTGTCGAGGTAGGGCTCCACGACGCTGAAGGGATGATCTACGTAGTCGACGTAACGTTCTTCCTCGGGGTACTCCTCGCGGCCCTCTTCGTCGACGATCGCGGCTTCGGCCAGCTGTCTCCCGAGCTGTTCGGCTTCGCCCATGGCCCGCTTCAGATACGTCGTATGCACCGGCAACCCACCGACATAACGCATGCCGAAGGCGAAGACCCACTTGCAGATTTCGGCGGTGGCCAGTCTCTGCATTCCCTGGTTGCTGGCGCAGGAGATCGAGGCGAAGGGCATGCCGGCCATCTCGCCACTCCAAATAAAGGGGTAGCAACGCTCGATGAAGAGGTGACACTGGGCGCTGGGTCCCCAGAAGTGGACAGGATCGGCAAGGATCCAGCCATTGGCCTGTTTCACCTTGGCCATCAGCTCTCCCTCCTTGCCCATGCCATCGCGCTGGGCGCAGGAGTGATCTTCGCTGCGGATGCAATTGAAGCAGCTGGCGCAGGGCTTGATCTCGTACTTGTGCAGATGGACGAACTCCACCTCTACCCCAGTTACGCTCTCAGCGCCGGCCATGGCCGAGTGCAACAGCCCGGCCGTGAATCCCTTTGTCCTGCCACTCGCCAGCAGCGCCAACACCTTGGCCATGTCAGTTTCCCCTGTCGTGGTGTCTGCAGCGGCCATATGCTACGCAACCCGCGTCGCGGAGGGAAGGCGACGAATCGGAGTTGCCAGACTACCTTACGCGCCAGGAACAGGGAGGGTGCCGCCATGGAAAAAGTCGATGTCCACGTGCACGTCTTCGATCGTCTCCGTCCCGAGTTCCCCCGCGGTGTCAGTGCTCTGGCGCCGGCCGACAGAGAGGCGACGGCAGAGCAGCTGCTGGCGGAAATGGGGGAGGCGGATATCGATAAGGCCGTGCTCATCGATATGGGAGGGACCGATATCGAGCAGCACAACTACGTCGCCCACTGCGTGAGAACGTGGCCGGATCGGTTCACGGCCACGGGGCTCGTCGATGTGGCCGACCCGGCCGCCGCCGACAGACTGACCGAGCTCTACGAGGCCACCCCGATCGAGGGGATTCGTCTCGGTGGCGGACTCGGGGATCCAGCCGCCGAACAGGCGGAAGATCTGACAGCCTACCCGCTGTTCCAGCGGGCGGCAGAGCTTGGCGTCAACATCAACCTCTACGGGCGCAGCGATGGCGTCGCCAGCATGGAGTTGCTGGTGGCAGCGTTCCCCGGCATCAACATCTCTCTCGATCATCTGGGGATCTGTCCGTCGACGCCGCTGGTGCCTGACGCCTGGGTGCGTCCTCGTTTCGAGCAGGAACCACTGCCGCCGGCGACGTACGAGCAGATCCTGGGACTGGCTCGATACGACAACGTCCATGTGAAGGTTTCCGGGGAGTACGCCTTTTCCAAGGCCGCCTATCCGTACGCCGACATGAAGCCGATGGTCGAGCGTGTGTACGAGACATTCGGTCCCGAGCGGATGATGTGGTGCACGGATTTTCCGTGGATCGTGGCGGAGCCGGGGTACGGCCGGCTGGCGCAGATGATCGACCACCACCTGCCCGGGATTCCGACGCGGGAACGAGAGATGATGATGGGTGGCAACGCCCTCGGCATCTGGTTCAGGAGATAGACCATGGCAACGACCGATCTGCTCAAAGTCGGAGTACTGGCCTGCAGTCGCTACGTCCACACCAAGGGAATCTGGGGACCGATCATCGAGCCAGAAGCAGATGGCGGACCCTCCGCGCAACGAACGCGGATGACGGGGATGGCCATCACCCACGTCTGGGACGTGGACCGGAGCGGCGCCGAGGAGTTCGTGCAGCAATACAGAGGAGCGGAGATCGTCGACGAGTACTGGGACATGGTGGGGAAGGTGGACGCCATCATCCTCGACGACTTCGATTCCTGCCTCCACTTCAAGCACCTTGCCAGGCCCTATCTGGAGGCGGGGGTGCCCATGTTCATCAACCGGCCCTTCGCCCTCAACGTGGAGGATGCCCGGACGATCCTCGATCTGGCCGCCAAACACGACACACCGATCATGTCGGGATCGAGCTTCGAGTACGCCCCGGAGATCGCTCAAATCAGGAGCAACATCGAGGAGATCGAGCCTCTCTCCGGATACTGCGCCGCCAACTCCATGTCCGACTACGCCACGCACGGGGTTCACGGTGTGTTCTTCGCCTATGCCTGTGTCGGTGGCGGCATTCGCAGCGCCGCGTACCAGACGCCGGACTGGCACACGCCGAATGGCCTGGTGACCATCGAGTATGAGGGGCGGGACGGGGGCAAGCCCTTCTACGGCTGCGTGCAGGAGATCTCCGGTGTGTGGGCGTGGATGCGAGCCTTCGGCAGCCGGACCTTCGAGCAAAGCGTACACGCGGGGACACATTTCTGGCCACCGATGATCATCGCAATGCAGAAGATGTTTCAGACCGGACAGATGCCGGTGACACACGACGCGCTGTTCGAGAAAACGCAGCTGTTCCTGGCAGCCTTCAAGTCGCACGTCGAGTGCGGCGGCGCTCCCGTGGCGCTGGACGATATCGGCGACTGGACCGCGCCGCTGCTGAATCCCGATCCCTACCCGGATGGTTTCTTCAACCAGTAGAGGCTCAGACGATGGACATGCTCCTGCGCCATCTCACGATCGGCGAGCTGGCAACCCTCTTCGAGCGCCACCGCGGGCGATCTCCCGCACCCTATCTGACCGACCCCGAGAGAGTCGCCCGGGCTCGACGGCTGGCGCGGAAGAACGGCCAGTGGCAATCCCTCGCCAACGACTTCGATCCCACCGCCCCCATCGCTGTGCTCAAACGATCGGCGTATCGGAACTTCCGTCGTGTCGGCGACCGTCGCGTTCCCGAGGCGGCCGCGGCCGAGCGGCGAGGCCAGCTCGGCCAGGCATTCCTGGCTCTCTGGCTCGATCACCCCAGGGCCGATGTGGACTACCTGCAGGATCTCATGTGGGCGTACTGTGACGACTGGACCTGGGTCATGGCAGCGCATGAGGGTCGGGGCATCGATCTGGGCTCGGTCAGCATCGGCGTGGTGCTGGCGGAGATTCTCCACGTGGTCGGGGACCGGCTCGAGGAGGAAGTACGAGCGCGCGTCACCCGGGCCATCGAGCGGGAGATCTTCGAAAAGTACTGGGACTACCGGCACCCGGATGAATGGAAGACGGTACGCATGAATTGGAACCACGTGTGTAACGGGGAGATCATCCGCACCGCCCTCTACCAGATCGAGGACCCCCATGTCCTGGCCCACATGACTCACGTGGCCATCCAGAATATGAGCTATGCCCTGGACGGCTTTGCCGCCGACGGTGGCTGCGAGGAGGGACCGGGGTACTGGGCTTACGGCTTCGGCCACTACCTCGCCGCCGCCAACGCTCTGCTTCACAAGACCGACGGCGAACTCAACCTGCTGGCAGGGGAGCGTATCGCTGCCATCAGCCGCTACCCGCTGGCCGCCCACATCGAGGGTCCCCTGCGCTCCACCTTCGCCGACGCCAGCCACGGGTACGTGCCGGCCGAGTATCCGATGATCATCAATCAGGTCCACCCTATGCCCGGGCTGTACGGGCTCTGCGCCACCCATCCGGATCGCACCCTGCGACTTGGATCGCCCCACGAACTGGCACTGTACAGCGGCAGGAAAGCACCGGCCAAGCCCGAACTGAGCGATGCCCACCTGCCGGATCTGGGTCAGGTGAAGATGCGCGGCAAGCCGGGTCGCCGGATGCTGACGGTCATGGCCCTGGCGGGCAACAACGGCGTACCCCACAACCACAACGATATCGGCAGCTTCCTCGTGCACCGGGGTGACCGGTTGTGGCTCGATGATCCCGGCGGCCCCATCTACACGCGCAAGACCTTCAGCGCTCGCCGTTACGACATCATCTTCTGCAATTCCCTCGGCCACTCCGTGCCTCTGATCAACGGCGTGCAGCAGAAGGCCGGCGCCCGTTACCGCGGTGTCCTGAGCGTGGAGAATCTCAACGGCCGGGGTGAGAAGACGGCCGTCATCGACATGAGCCGGGCCTATCCGCGGGGGACGGTGCGTTCTCTCGTGCGTACACTCACACTGGATGGGGAAGCCAACACCCTGGAACTGGAAGACGTGTACGAGTTCAGCGGCACGCCGACGGCCCTGGAGGAGGCCTTCATCACGCTCGAACCGGCAAAGGTGGCTGCCGGCGGCAAGAGCGTGCAGATCGGTCCCCGAGGACGCGGTCTGCTGCTGTCCGCCCCGGACACGGCGGGGCGGTTCCGTGTCGCCATCCTCGAGGAGGAATCGAAGGAAGGCCGTACGGACAAAGTGATCCGGCGTGTCACCTTCACACCCCGTACGCTGTCACGGCAGATGCGGCTCGTCTTCCGCATCGCCTAAGGACGCCAGCCACGGGATGCCGTGTTGCGATTGCCTCGGAGATTGTGAACACCGCGCATGGCCTTCACAGGTGGCCTCGACAAGCTGTTGCTGCCAGAGGGGCGCAGGCGATCGACGCGGAACTGGAGCGCCGGGTGGTTGTGGAGACCTCACTGCGTGATTTCGCCTACTATGTCCGACGCGTGCGGGAACTGACCTTCCCGCAACAGGCTGCGGAGGGCAGTTTTCAGATAGCTGGCGAACATATCGGCAATGGCTACGCGGCGATCGGTTCCAGTTTCTGCTCCTGCCGATGTTTGTTGATCCGATCGAGCTGCCAGGGTACAAGGCTGCCATCGGGACGGAACCGAGGCATGTGCTTTCCCTTCACCGTGGACATCGGCATCAACGGCGGCTGGGCGCGCAGTTGCCGCAGCGAGGCCGCATCGAGTCGGTCACCGACCGTCAGATCGACGACGTCGATATCCTCAATACGAGTGGTGCCGAGACCACGTTCGGCGGCCACCTGCAGGTAGGGAGTGGCCTGCGGGTCGATGCCCATCAGGTACGTGCCGACCACATCCACGAGCACTTCACTGGCGCCCATGATCGTCCATCCCAGAGGTCGGTTGTCACCGTGGTTGAAGCCGGTGCCATCTCGCCCGATCAATCCGTCGACGACACTCAGCTGGGGGATGCCCAACTGCAGTCGGGCGACGGTCTTGTCGGACTGCTTGTGGCAGAAGCGCTCTTCGTGCAGGCTGATACCGCGCTCGGTGATGTCGTGGGCCTGGTCGGCGAAGGGCTCGTCTTCGGTCTGCTGGGCGCACATATGTCGCTGCGGACTCAGTATCGTGCCCTGAGTGTTCTTCATAGCCAGGGTCGTCAGGCTCAGGTTGTGGCACTTGGCCACAGGTACGTTGAGGTAGAAGGCACACTCGGTGGCCTGCCGGGCAAACGTCAGCTGGGGGAAGACGACGCCGCCGGGAATCGCCACCTCCACACCCCCGGCCAGGTCCAGATCTATCAGCTCGAGCCCCACCCGCCCTAACCCCTGCGTGTATCCGCTGAGCTGCGCCCAGTGTCCACGCTTTTTGTGGCCGTACCCTTCGCCTACCAGCAACTGGTCCTGATCGGCTCCCTGCTCCAGCAGGGCGTCGACCAGACCGGCAATGAACCCCGGGTGGGTGATGATGCGGCTGTCCGGAGCGGCCGGGACGGTGATGTTGGGGTTGAGGAGAATGGTCCCCGTCTCGGGCAGAGGCAGTTCCAGTCGCTGCAGCGCCTCCCTGGCGAATTCACGGTATCGCTCGAAGGGCGCCGTCGTACCCTCGACATCCGTTCGATACAGATACACACATTCCATGTCCAGTCTCAATCTGCTCCGCTCCATGGTCTGATGCTCTCAGGCGCCGGCTGCCAGCATGCGATCGACGACCTGCTGCCGGTACTCCTTCGACAAGCTGCGAAAGTACGCACTGTAGCCGGTGACGCGCACCACCAGGTCGGGGTGCGACTCGGGGTCTTCGTGTGCCGCCAGCAGCTGTTCGCGGGAGATCACGTTGAGATTGATCAGCGTCCCCCCGAGCTCATTGTGGGTCCTGATGAGGGCGACGACGCTGTCGATGCCGCCGAGGGTGCGTGCCAGAGAGCTGTCGAGATCGAGTTGCAGTGGCGTCGTGTTCCCCCAGCGGGGCTGCACCGCCGCCACGGCCGTCGACTTGGCCGTCGGCGCGCCGCCGCCACCCGGCAGGAAGCCGGGATCCGGGTTGGCATTGTGGGCGACGGGGTCACCGGCGTGTCGACCGTTTGGTGTGGCCCCCAGCTTGCTGCCAAAGGTGTTCACCGTACCATGTGAGAACAGACCGGGCAGCACGCGGTAGCCCTTCGGCGTGGGCGTGCCGCGCACGAGGTCGCCGTAGGTTTCACCGATGCGCAGCGCCCAGTAGTCGGCGCGTGTGCCACCGGTACCGAAGCGGGGGATGGACTTCATCATCAGGCGCACGTCTTCGGCTTCTTCCCAGTCGCCCGCCAGCAGGTCCGCCAGCTCCTGCCACGTGAGGCGTTGTTCGCTCTGCACACGCTGTTCGATCGCGGCGAAGGAGTCGGCCACCGTGGCCAGGCCGATGCCGTCGACGGTCAGGTTGTAGATGTCGACACCACCTTCGGCCACGTCCAGGCCGCGCTCGACGGGGCCATGCATGAACAGGTTGAGGACGATCTCTGAGGTGAGGCGGGAGTGCCGTTCCATGTGCCAGTCCTTGCCCCGTTTCACAGCGTCGACGCTGATCTCGAGGTGGCTGCGGAAGCGGTCCCACAGCGCGTCCATGTCCGGTGCTTCACCATCGACACGCTGCCGCGTCATGACATCATGAAAGGCGCATAGGAAGGGCGCCACAAGGCACTGACGGGTGACGTCCTGCAGGCAATACTCGACCCCTGGCAGGGCCGTCCAGTTGCATCCCACCTTGGCCCGCAGGCGTGCCAGGGGCAACGGGTACCCGTTGCGGACAAACCCCTCGTCCAGGCCGTGAGAACAAGCATAACTGCAGCCCGTGCCGTCGGCGAACAGGTTGACCACCGCCTGCCGAAGCAGGTTTGGGTCGAGATCGTCGTGCACGCGCACGGCCATGTTAATGGGGATCCGCAGGCGGTGCATGGCCTCCAGCACGAGAAATGACACACGGCTGGTGACATCGTGGCCGTCCGCCGCTGGCCCGCCGATCTGCGAGTAGTGGGTGTCATTGAAGAACAGGCTGGCCAGACACCAGATGGCCTCCTCGTCTGTCAACCGACCAGCGGCGATGTCGGTTTCGTAGTACGGAAGCAACAGCTCGTCGATCTGCCCCAGGGCGCCGCCGGCTGACCACATGCGGTCCACCGACTGGAACCAGGCCAGAAATTGACAGGCCTCGCGGAAGGTGCTGGGGGCATCATCCACCAGAACCTCATTCATGGCGGCGATCTCGAGCAGGTTGTCGCGGATCTCTGGATCCTCCTCGGCAGCTGCCATGTCGCGGGCCAGCACCACATGCCGATGAATCCAGTCCTGCAGGCCTTCGACGAAGGCCTCCTCACCATCGTAGAAGGCCGGATCCGTGGGGCGGTTGAGGTCGCGGCAGTTTTGCAGCTTGCGCCGAAGGCCGCCCCAGCCGAGCTCGAGACCGATGCGCATATCGGGTCCCAGGTGGTTCATTGCCCCGATTCCGGAAAAGAGCACGTTGTACTTGTCGAACACCGGCTGCAGGTGGTGGGCCCGCTCTTCCTCCGGCCAACCGCCCACGTCCGGAATACCGATCTGCATCCAGGCTCCGGCCAGGGCGCTCATGGGATGGATGTAGACCGGGTGCACACGCAGCCACTCGCGGAAGTTCTCGCCGATGGCTCGGATCCCGTGGGCCCGTCCATTCGGATGGTTTGGGCGCACTGTGAACGGAATCGAGTCCGGCCAGGGGATGCGGCCGTGGTCGTCGACATCGTGGGTGCCTTCGTCGGTGAGTTTCTGACGCGTATGCGTTTTTTTCGTCAGTCGCAGGGCATCGATCCGGGCCTGGAAGGTTGGGCGAACGCTGGTGTCGGTCATGTCGTTGCCTTCGTTTTTGGGCGGACGTCGTGTACGTAGTGGCGGGCCACGTCGGCCAGCTCTTGCAGCCTGTCAGCGTCCGGTGTCTGGAATGTCCCGTTGCCGGACAGACCGAAGCTCTGGAGTTTGGCGTCGCCGAGGGCGTGGTAGGGCAGCAATTCGTAGTACAGCAGGCCCGGGACACCACCGATGAGGCGCGCCATGTCGGCGATCTGCCCGTCGTCGTCGTTGACGCCACCGACCACCGGAGTACGCACGATGACGGGGTGTCCCGTGGCGCCGAGACGCTCGAGGTTGGCGCGGATACGCTCGCCATCATTGCCGACGAACTGGCGGGAACTGTCCTGGTTCAGAACCTTGAGGTCATAGAGCACCAGGTCGACGTAGGGCAGCAGTGAAGCCAGCATTGGCCACGGGTAGTTGCCGGCCGTGTCCACGGCGGTGTGCAGGCCCTGCTCGCGGCAGGCCGAGAGCAGCCGGCGCAGGAAGTCGGTCTGCAGCACCGGCTCGCCGCCGGAGAAGGTGACGCCGCCACCGGAGTTTCTGTAGTACGGTTCGTCCTTTACGACCTCGGCCAGGACCTCGGCAGCAGACATCGTCTGGCCGCACAACTCCAGGGCGCCGGAGAAGCACTCGTCAGCACAGCTGCCGCATGCCTTGCAGGCGTCGCGGTCAAAGCTGCGCCCCTCCGTGTCGAGGCCCTGCGCCCCGCTGGGGCAGACAGCGACACAGCGGCCGCAGGCGATACAGCGGTCCAGGTGGACCTGCAGCTGTGGTGCCCCGCCGATGGACTCGGGGTTGTGGCACCACGTGCAGTGGTTCGAGCACCCCTTGAGAAACACCGTGGTGCGCACCCCGGGGCCGTCCGTGGTAGAACTGCGCTGTATGTTGAAGATGGTGCCGCGAAGGTCGGAACCTTCAGCGGTTGTCGTCGGCATCGTGTCTTTCCAGCACCGGCGTGTGCCGGCGATCATGGTTCCCTTATAGTATACCCTAACTAAACCCGAACCGGATCGCCCGTCACTGATGATGACCGAAAGAGAACGCTTCCTCGCCTGCCTGCGCGGTGATTCCGTGGACCGCCCCCCGTACTGGCTGTTCTGGGGGCCATGGCCGACCACTCGGAGTCGCTGGGAACGCGAAGGGATGCCCGCTGACTGCAACCTGCGCGCCCACCTGGGTTCGGATCGGCCACCGGCCACCGTGCAGGTCAATTACGGCCCCTGCCCGCGAATCGAGCGCCAGGTGCTGCGCGAGGATGACGACTTCATCCTCTTCACCGACTCCTGGGGCATCCTGCGCCGTGACTACAAGCATGGCGAGTCGATGTCGGAGTTCATCGAGTTTCCCGTCAAGAACCGGGACGACTGGGAGCGTTTCCGCGCCGAGCGCCTGGACCCCGATCACCCCGATCGGTTCCTGGGGAACTGGCGCCAACAGGCCGAGGCGTCGGCTCGCGAAGGCGTGGCGCTGCAGCTGGGCAATTATCCCGACGTCGGTGTCTTCGGGGGGCTCCGCTGGCTCCTCGGGGATGAGGAGTGCCTGCTCGCCTTCTATACGGATCCCCAGCTCGTGCACGACATCATGGATCACCTGACGACGGTGTACCTGGCCGTCTTCGCCCGCGTCGTCGAAGTGCTGCGCATCGACGTGATCCACATCTGGGAGGACATGTGCGGCCGCCAGGGGCCGCTCATCTCGCCGCGCCACTGGGATGAGTTCATGGCGCCGAACTACCAGCGGATCCGCGACTTCGCCCGCAGCCACGACATCCCCATCATCTCGGTCGATACCGATGGCGATCCGCGGCTCATCCTGCCGAACATGACGGCCGCCGGCGTGAATTACCTGTGGCCCTTCGAGGTAGCTGCCGGTTGTGATGTGGCGCAGATACGGCGCCGCTGGCCTTCCCTGGGTATGATGGGAGGCATCGACAAACGCGCCCTGGCCATCGGCCCCAAAGCCATCGATGCCGAGATGGAACGGGTGGCGCCCGTGATCGAGACGGGTCGCTATATCGCCGCCCTCGATCATCTCGTCCCCGACGACGTGTCCTGGAGCAACTACTGCTACTATGCCGAGGCCCTGCGCCGGCGCATCGGCGTCGACTGATCAAAGACCCACACTCCACAAGAGGAAAGACGTGACCGAAAGACCCCCATTCGAGCTCGGCCCAATCCGCCCGGTAGCCGAGGCCAACAGCCTGCTGATCCGCACCACCCGCGGCTGTCCGTGGAACAAGTGCGACTTCTGCGTCAACTACCAGGACATGACGTTCTCCATGCGCAAGGTCGACGAGATCCGCGCTGACATCGAAGCCGCAGCAGACTACTACCAGGGCCATCCCTTCACCTCCTGCTTCCTCCAGGACGGCGACAGCTTTCTGATGAAGACGTCACAGCTGCTGGAGGTGCTGGCCTGCATCCGCCAGCATTTCCCGACGCTGGAGCGTATCACCAGCTACGGCCGCGCCGCCACCATGGTGCGGCGTACACCCCAGGAGATGAAGGAGATCGCCGACGCCGGTCTCAACCGTCTCTACTGCGGCATGGAATCCGGCTCGGATACGATCCTCGAGCGCATCCACAAGGGCACCACCGTGGCCGACATCATCAAGGCCGGGCGGATGGCCCGGGATGCCGGCATGGAGATCTCGGAGTTTCTCATCGTCGGTCTCGGCGGGCGGGAGCTGTGGGAGGAGAACGCGACGCAGACGGCACTGGCCCTGAACGAGATCGATCCCCACTTCATCCGCGTCCGCACGATTGGCGTCAAGGTGGGTTCGCGACTGGAACAGACCTGGCAGGGGGGTGGCTATGTGCTGCAGAGCGAGACCGAGCTCATCCGCGAACAGCGACTGCTGGCAGAGGGGCTGGAAGGTGTGTCCGGGTACTATTCCAACGATCACGCCGTCAATCTGCTGATGGAGGTGGAGGGTCAGATGATGGAGGCCAAGCCCGAGATCCTGGCGATCCTGGATCGTTATCTGGGCATGCCCGAGGAAGAGATGAATCACTTTGCCCTGGGACGTCGCCTCAATACCTACGGCCGCCTCGACGATATGGCGGTACCGCAACGCCGGGCGCAGGCGCTGCACCAGGTGGCCGAGATCGAGCGGAGCTATCCGGGGAAGACGGACGAGATCTGCCACCATCTCAGGGAGCGGGTAGTGTAGTGGCCACCGAGCGAGACAACGTGCTGCGGGCCGCCCGCTTCGAGCGACCCGAGTACATCCCCATGGCTTTCCACATCAATGCCGCCTGCTGGCACAGCTATCCGCGACAGGACCTGGAGGCGTTGATGGCGGCGCACACATTTCTCTTTCCTGAGTTCGAGCCGACACCACCACGGGTGGAACTGACCAGTGACAGCGAAGCGAAGGCGGACCGGTCATTCACCGATCCGTGGGGATGTACGCGAGACACGACGGAAGACGGCATCGCCACGCTGGTGACACACCATGCGCTCGCAGACTGGGACGACCTGCCCGACTTCCGTGCACCCGATCCGGCGATCAGCTCCGGTGCCGCGCCGATCGACTGGCAGGCGATCGAGGCGGGCATGGCGGCGGCCCTCGCGGCGGGTCGGCTGGCTCGTGGGGGCCTGAACCACGGACACACCTTTCTCACCCTGAGTGATGTACGCGGCTATGAGAATTTGATGTACGACATGGCCGACGAGGAGCCGCGGCTGTGGCAGCTGATCGAGATGGTGGAGGCCTTCAACGCCGAGTCCGTACGGCGCTACGTGGCGGCCGGCGTCGAATGGATGGGATATGCTGACGATCTGGGGATGCAGGAGGGGCCGATGGTGTCCCCGTCACATTTCCGCAAGTATCTCAAACCCTCGTACGGTCGCCTGATCGCACCGGCCCGCGAGGCTGGAAGTCTCGTCCACATGCATTCGGACGGCGACATACGTGACCTGGTCGACGACCTGCTCGAGGCGGGCGTGGAGATCATCAACCTGCAGGATCTGGTCAACGGCATCGACTGGATCGAAGCTCGTCTCGCAGGAAAGGTGTGCATCGATCTGGACATCGATCGGCAGGACATCACCCGCTTCGGCACGCCCGCACAGATCGACGACCTGGTGCGCGAAGAGGTCGAACGGCTCGGCTCCCGGGAAGGCGGGCTGATGATGATCTATGGACTGTATCCCGGAGTCCCTCTGGAGAATGCCGGCGCCCTGATGAGTGCCATGGAGCGCTACGCCACACATTTCTCCTGAGTGAGGTCCGTTCTCAGGGCCTCAGTCTTTCCTTCATCTTTCCCTCGAAGTAGGCGTAGATCTCGTCGCGGCTTTCAGCGTTGTGCTGCTGCGCGTTGGCAGCAGAGATGATGGGCGCCCCTTCGTCTGTATGCACCGGGTAGGGGGCGTCGAACAACGCCCAGTTGGCCAGGGCCGTCTTCATGTCGGCGATATCCCGCTGATGGGCAGGTTCTCTGTACAGGTTCTGCAGTTCGTGCGGGTCACGCGCCAGGTCGAAATACTGTGAATGGGTGTCGTCCTGACAGAACAGCAGTTTGTGTGTCGGCGAGCGCACCATGTAGGAGCGACCGCGTCCCGACTCGGCAAAGACCAGCGGACGTTGTGGTGCGTCCGCCAGGTCCAGTCCCGGCATGACTGCGGGGACATCACAGCCGGCCTGCCGCAGCAGCGTCGGCGCGCAGTCGATGGTATTGACGAGGGCGTCGCTGACGGAGCCGGCCTGCAGCTGGCCAGGATACTTGACGATGAGCGGCACACGAATCAGCGGCTCGTACATGTGATTGCCTTTGAGCAGCAGGTGGTGATACCCCATGTAGTCGCCGTGGTCACTGTTGTACAGGATCAGCGTGTTGTCATAGAGCCCTTTTTCTCTGAGCAATGATGTCAGCCGGCCCACATGGTGGTCGATCTGTGAGATGGTGGCGTAGTAGTAGGCCATGGCGCGGCGGATTCTGACTTCCGTCATCTCATCGCTGGGGAAGTAGCCCCTGCTGAAAGCAAGATCCTGGGGGAGTGGCTCTGGCGTGTAACCGGGCAACAGGCCAAGCTCACCCGGATCGTACATCCGGCTCCAGGGAGCGGGCGGATCGAAAGGGTGGTGTGGCTTGATGAAGCTGGCCATCAACAGGTGGCCGCCGCCCTGCCAGGTCTGCACTTCGTCCATCGCCTGTTCGGCGATCCAGGTGGTGGAGTGGTGCTCCTCGTCCAGGTCGGATTCGAGGGCGCCCACGTGCTGCCAGTATTCGGCCGGAGCGTGGTCGCGGTATTCGCGTTCCTGGTCGAGCAGGTCGACATAATATCCCTGACCTTCCTGGCGCAGCCAGCGATGGTAGTCATCGTCGTAGCGGCCGACGCCGTTCTGTTCGGCGAGAATCAGCTCATCAAAGCCGACATCGGCATAGGTAGGCGTGAGATGCATCTTGCCGACAGCCTTGGTGCGGTACCCGGCATCGCGCAGGATCCGGGGAAAGGTCGGCAGACCCGCGGGCAGGCTGCAGTGGTTGCTGCCGCCCAGGTGCTGACGCACGTACAGGCCGGAAAGGAAGGAATAGCGCGACGGTGTGCAGACCGGGTAGGGGCAGAAGGAGTTGGCGTAGCGTACGCCGTCGCTGGCCAGCGCGTCTATATGCGGGGTCCGGATGTCGGTATTGCCGTAGGCACCAATGCAGTCAGCGCGGTGCTGGTCGGCCTGAATGATGAGGATGTTGGGTCTGTCTGCATCGGGCATCTTCTTGCTGTGGCCTCCTCTATGACTCCGATTCATGTGGCATCCGATCCGGGAGCCACAGGGTGAACACCGACCCCTCGCCGAGCTGACTTTTCAGTTCGATGTCGCCTCCCATCAAGCGTGCGCTGTCGCGGGCGATGGCCAGACCAAGCCCGGTGCCACCGTGGTGACTCGCCGTGCTGTCGCTGGCCTGGGAGAAAGCCCCGAAGACGGCCTCCTGCCTGTGGTCGGCGATTCCGATTCCGGTGTCGTGAACCTCCAGAAAGCACCGGGATCCGCCGTTGGGTGAACTGTGGCGTTCTGCGTGAATCCGGACCTCACCATCGGCTGTGAACTTGGCGGCATTCGTCAGCAGGTTGAGCAGGCACTGGCGCACCTTCACGCGATCCGCCACGATTGTACCGGCCATGGTGAGGCCCGTCACGTAGAGGTGATTCCTCTCGCGTTCGACCAGAGGTCGAACGTGCTCGGCAAGTTCCGTCACCAGGTCTGAGACCGCAAACTCCTCCGGATAGAAGGTGACACGTCCCGCTTCGATGCGGGACATATCCAGGGATACGTTGATCATCGCCAGCAGGTTCTCGCCGTTGTCGATGATCGATCGCATGGAGCGCTGCTGATCCTGGTTCAACTCACCATTCATCTGCATCTCCATCATCTCGGCGTGACCTAGAATCCCCATCAGCGGATTGCGCAGTTCGTGATTCATGTGTGCCAGAAAACGGCTCTTCGCCTGGCTTGCGGCGTCCGCCTCCTCCTTCAGCGCGCGCAGCCGATCCTCCGTCTGTTGCCGTGCGGTAATGTCGTGCAGCAGGATCAGACAGCCGGTGCGCTGCGTTCGCATCGAGATCCGCTGCGCCTCATAGGACCGCGACTCACCGTTGATCTCGATCGTGACGGGCGCTGCCGCATCCCCCTGGCTCGAGTGCCGGGCGAGACTGGCCAGGGCGGGTAACGATTCGTCGATTGGCCTGCCGATGGCGTCCCGGGCCTGCCCGGTCTGGAGCAGCACTCGAGCCGCCGGATTGAGGTCGATCAGGTGATGCTCGCTGTCGAGCACCAGGAGGCAGTCGCGCATACGCTCGACGGCCAGATCCATGGCCATGGGGCGCAGGTCCAGCAGGCGCAGTCGGTAGAGCCCCCAGGCCAACGCCGCTCCGGTGAAACAGAAGGCGATGGGGGTCAGATCCAGATAGCCGAAAGGGGAGAGTTCGAAGATGGACAGCGCGTTGGCAGCCCACGGTGCCAGACTGCCGACGATGACGACGACGAATGGCAGGCGATAGGTGTAGGGCGAACGCAGCAGGGCCTGCAGAAGGACGACATTGCCTACCAGCAGCAGGACGTAGGAATAGAAGGCGTGTAGCCAGAAGCCGTAGTTGGCCTCCAGATACAGAATGTCGACTTCGTCGATGGTCAGGATGCGCGACCCCGACCAGAACTGGTGGTGGAGGGGGTCGGTCCACAGCGCCAGCAGGGTCAGAACAGGCACGATGGCGAACCAGCCGGCTCGGTGACTGAACCAATCGGACCGTCCCGTGTAGGCCAGGGAGAAAGCCAGCAACCCCGTGGGAATCATGACAATCCCGGCGTACTTGCCGTAACCCGTGAGGGTTTTCAGCAGTGGGGAGACGAAGGCGATCTGAAGGGTATAGCCGGCGCACCAGATGACGATGCCGCAGACGACGACAAACAGCCACGCTGCCCCGGGGCGGCCCCGACGCTGCCAGATGTACACTGCCAGGGCGATGGAGATCGCCGTCGCCGTCAGCAACAGGTTGTTGTACGGTGTCGTCTGCCAGATCATGGCACGAGGTCAAGGGAGGACGGATCTGCCCCGAGGTCATTCGGGATCATCGGTCAGTCCCGGATAGAGGCGGGCCACGCAGGCCGGGCACAACCCATGAGTGAAGGCCACGTCCAGGCGTGTTCCAAGGTATGACTCCACCTGACTCCAGTATCCTTCATCATCACGGATGTTCTTGCACCCCGAACAGATGGGAATCAGGTCTGACAATGTCTTGATCTCATCCAGGGCCTTCTGCAGTTGCTTTCTCGATTCCTGCTCTCCCGACAGGTGAGTAAAGTTCGTGCGGCGCAAACGGCCCTGCCGGACCGATATCCAGAAGCCAAAGATGTTGGCACTGACGATGGACAGAGTGTAGGAGATGGGAACCATCGTGTAGATAGGCTCTTTGTACAGGAAGAGAAGGGCGACCACAGCGACCGAAAAAGGAACACAGACCAGAACCTGGTAGCGGACGGGAATCGGCACGAGCAGATAGACGAGGTACAGGATCGTCACGTCGGTACCGATATGGGTGAAGTAATCGTTCGGTCGAGCCAGATCTGTCAGGAATCCGAGAGCTGCCAATGTCAGGGACAGACAGATCAGGGCTCTACGAAAAAACACGGGGGAGACTGGCTTGCGGATCAGGTAGTAAGTTGCTGCGAGACCCAGCAGGAAGACCAGCCGCGCCGCGACGAGAGCGGGAAAACCTACCCTCGGATCGACGTCCAGCAGGTCGTTGACGGAGAACAGAACGAGGAAGAGGGCACCCACCCCCAGGAAACTCCGTATGAGCTTCCGATGGCCTTCCACTGCCCAGAGACTGAAGTGTTGCTCGTCCTCTCGCCGGCTGAGTTCGTCCAGCCATCGTTTGAAGCGTGGGCCTGTCTCGTCCTCACCGTCCATGCTGCTGTCTCTGGGCTACATGCGGTGGCGGATGATGGCGCCCTTGTCGGCCGACTCGGCGAGGCGGGCGTAGAGGGACAGATAACCGTTGCGGAACTTCGGCTGTGGTCGCTCCCAGGCATCCAGACGCTGCTGCAACTCGTCGTCGGACACGGCCAGCTGCAGGGATCGGTTGGGGATATCGATGGTGACCTCGTCACCGTCTTCGACTGCGGCCAGGGGGCCCCCTTCAGCCGCTTCCGGCGAGATGTGTCCGACGAAGCAGCCGTTGTTGGTGCCGGAGAAACGGCCGTCGGTGATCAGGGCCGTAGTCAGTGCCAACCCCCGGCCGTAGAGCAGTTTCATGGCGATGTACATCTCGCGCATGCCCGGTCCGCCCTTGGGTCCCTCATAGCGGATGACGACGACCTCACCTGCCTGTACCACGCCGGCCAGAATCGCCTCGTTGGCCGCCTCTTCGCCGTCGAAGCAGCGGGCTTTACCAGTGAAGGTCTGCATCGTATCGGCGATGGCCGCGGGTTTGGTGATACCCGTGCCGGGGGCCAGGTTGCCCCGCAGGATGGCCAGGCCACCGCCGGCACTCCAGGGCTCGGCCAGCGAACGGACGATGCTGCGATCACCGTCCCGCACACCTTCGAGATCTTCGGCAACTGTGCTGCCCGTCACCGTGCGCGCATCTCCATGCAGCAGCGGCAGGATCTCCTTCATTACCGCCGGCACACCGCCGGCGGCGTGGAAGTCGGGCACATTCGCGGCTGCCGCCGGGTTCATGCGGGCGATGTGTGGTGTCGTGCGGCAGATTCGCTCGAACAGGTCCATGTCCATCTCACACTCGGCTTCGTAGGCGATGGCCGGCATGTGCAGGGCCGTGTTCGTCGAGCCGCCGATGGCGGTGCTGAGGCGAAGGCCGTTTTCGATCGATTCCTGGTTGATGATCTGCCGCGCTGTCAGGCCCTCGTGAACCATCTCGACGATGCGCCGCCCCGTCGTCTGCGCCGCCCGGTTGCGGGCTGCATGGGTGGCGGGAATCGAGGCGGAGCCGGGTAGTGACATACCCATGGCTTCGGCGATACAGCACATGGTGTTGGCCGTGCCCAGGAAGGAGCAGGAGCCGCAGGTGGGCGTGGCTTCATCCTCCAGGCGGCGGTAGGTCTCCTCGTCGACCTGGCCGGTCTGCAGCATCCCGAGTCCCTCGGTGAGAGACGTGGTGTCAGCCGCCCGGTGGTCGAAATTGCAGCCGCCCTCCATGGGGCCGCCGACGATGATGATGGCAGGAATGTCCAGGCGCGCCGCCGCCATGAGCATGCCAGGTACGATCTTGTCGCACGATCCCAGCAGTACGACCGCGTCGAGGCGGTGGGCCTGGACCATCATTTCCACGTCGTTGGCGATCAGGTCGCGCGTAGGCAGGATGTAGTGCATGCCCTCGTGACCCTGGGCGATGCCGTCGCAGGCAGCGATCATGCCGAATTCGATGGGAGTGCCGCCGCCCTGGTGGATGCCCTGCTTCACGTACTCCGATACCAGGTCCAGGTTGTAGTGGCCGGGAACGACGCGATTCCAGGAGTTGGCCACACCGATCAAGGGCCGGTCCAGGTCGTAGTCGCTGAAGCCCATCGACTTGTACAGCGACCGGTGCATCGACCACTGAGGTCGCTGCAGGATATCCTTGCTGCGCCAACTCATGTTCCTGCTCTCCTTATGCCATTTCCTGGCGGCGTATGATTTCGTCCTGTGCGTGTCTGGCCATGTCGACGAAGACGGCGCTGTAGCCGGTGATGCGCACCATCAGGTCGCGATGCTCTTCCGGATGCTGTTGTGCCTCGCGTAGCTGTTCGACGGAGTGGACGGACAGCTGTGTCTGCAGGCCGCCCAGGTCGAAGTAGGTACGCAGCAGGGCGGTGAGTCTGTCGAGCCCTACGGCGCCTTCCACCAGATCGGGCTGCAGACGGATGTTGAGGGCCCCCGAGTTGATCCCGGTCAACGGCAGCTTGGCGACGGACTTGAGCATGGCGGTGAGGCCGTGGCGGCAGGAACCCGGGTAGGGAGATGTGTTCTCGCTGAGGGGTTGTCCGGCGTGGCGGCCGTCGGGCGTAGCGCCGATCTCCCCACCAAGGCGGATGTGGCGCATGTCGGTTTCCAGGCAGCGGAAGACGATGACCTCATCCTCGGTGCCCACCGCCCCGGCGCGGTCAATCTCAGCCAGGACGCCGTCGAGGAGGCGCACAGCGTGGGCGTCGGCCCGCTCGTCGTCCTGGCCGAACTTCGGGGCTCGCAGACAGAGCTTGCGCACGGTCTCCTGCCCGGCAAAATCACCACGCAGGGACCGTTGCAGATCGCCGAGAGACAGGCCATCTGATGTCACTACCAGCTCGTCGATGGCGGTGAGACAGTCGACGGCAGTGGCGAGGCCGGATATGGCGCAGGTGAGGGTCATGTAGCGCACGCCGCCCATTCGCCAGGAGCGCGCCCGGCCCACGGGACCGTCCAGGAAGCAGTCGTCCACGCGCAGGGCACCAGGCGCCTCGGTCTCCCAGGCGCGGCGTGTCTGACGGATCTGCTCGCACTGGGCGGAGATCTCCTCCCGGAAGCACTCGAGTGTGCGCTCGTAGAGGGCGTCGATGGCAGGCAACTCGCCGTCGAAGCTGAAGAGGCCATCGAGGACATAACGGGGCAGGACGGCCTGGTGGTTACCAATCTCCCGTTGAAGGCCGGGGATGTCGGGCCAGTTGCAGCCGTGCATGGTGTAGCCCACGGCGTCCTCGGCATCGATGCCACAGTGCTGCATGGCGGGGATGATGTCTTCGTCGTTGTAGACCATGAAGCTGGCGTTGCTGCGCATCTTGTCGCAGGCCAGTCGCCAGATGTCATCGGGGAGATTCTTCGTATAACGCAGCACCATCACGGGGTTCTCATAACGCGGGTCGACGCGCTCCAGGAAGAGACCGGTCAGCTCGTCCGCCACCGGCGACCCATCTGCCCGATACCCACCCAGCACCACGTACTGCGGGGCGTCGTAGGTGAGATTGCGCTGCCAGCCGGTATCGATTTCGGAGCCACCGCTCATCTGGTGCTCACCACGGCCCAGGATCAGGTTGTTCTTGTAAAAGAAATCGGCAACCATATCGCCGGCCTGATCACGGGTGAGGATCCCTTTCGCCAGGTCTCGCCGGTAGAAGGGCAGCAGGAGCACGTCGAGCCGGCCAAAGGTCAGGGTGGGATTCGTCGCCGCCATGGTGCAGTAGACGTTGCCCACGAGCCAGATCAACTGCAGGGCCTCGGCAAAGGTCTGCGGCGGGTGGTCGGCGACGGCGGTGCAGTGGTCGGCGGCAACGTGGAGCCCGGCCTCGCGGGCTCGCTCTCCGTATCGTCGGGCGTAGTTGCGAAAAGCCTGGTAGACGCCGATCGCGCCGCGCAGGAAGTCGAGGGTTGCCTCGCTCTCCCGGCGGGCCTCCCGTTCGTCGAGAGCTGCGCGGGCGTATTCTTCCAGGCCGACCAGTCCCAGGTCGAGCAGGCGTTGCCAGGCGAAGCACTCGTGGCCGCCGTCCTGCATCCAGGGCGCGATGGCGCGCCCGTTCCAAGCCGCGACTGTAGTCTGGAAGAAGGCCTCACCCTCGTCGTCGGGGACCTCCTCCAGAATACGCCCCACGATCAGGTCGGTACTCTCGACGGGCAGGTCGATGTGGTCGAGGAGATGGTACAGCCCCTGGCCCAGTTGCAGTGGCTGCGACATACCTTGAACGTGGAGATCGGCCTCGACAGTCTTGCGCAGTCGTTCCAGGGTGGTACTGCGTACGGCTTTGGTCAGCAGCTCGGTCATGGTCGGATCTTCGCCTTTGAGAAGGGCTACTCGTACCGCAATGCCACGATCGCCTGCAGCATGGCCTCGCAATTGGCCAGGGGGACGTCGGAACTCATCTCACCCCAGCCCACGTAGCCGCCGCCGTCACGGCCAAAGGCAGCGAACAGCCGCGACACCAACTCCCGTACGTCGTCCGGCGTGCCGTAGGGCAGCGTCTGCTGCCGATCGATGTCGGCACGGATACAGACACGACCGTTGAAGTCGCGACTCAAGCCCTCCAGATCCATCAACTGGACCTGCGGGTTGAGCTCGTCACAGCCGATCTCAACGAGATCCGGTACGATTGCTGAGATGACGCCGTCGGAGTGAAAGCTGGCATAGGCGCCGCCGTCGTGGATGGCGTCGACCAGGCGTGCGTACGCTGGCTTAAATACACGGCGCCACACGGCAGGCTCGACCATCAGGGACGTCTGCGTGCCCCAGTCGTCGCGCAGGATGACACCGTCCACTCGGTCGGTAGCCAACCACCGGGTGATCCGCTGCAGGCAATGGTCGGTGATCATGTCGCGCAGCGTGTAGATCTCGGGACGGTCTTCGTGCAGGTCGATGAGCAGTTCTTCCATACCGCGGAGGAAGAACATGCGCTGGAAGACCTCGCCGCCGTCGACGAAGACGAAGTGCCGGTGATCGTCGGCATCGACTTCGGCCACCATCTGCTGCACGCCCTGTTCGCCCGTCATCGGGTCAGGTGGCCGGTAACCCGCCAGGTCCGACCAGTCCTTCAGGGGATGGTCGACGGTCTGTCCCATGTAGTCGGGAGTGTTCCACAACCACTGGCAGCCCCAGTCGTCGCGCGTGGTTTCACCGTCAGCCCAGGCCCCGCGCTGGCAGTCGTGGTAGGTGAAGGGACCATGTTTGGTGGCCGACAGCAGAACATCGCTGGGATACTCCGCGTAGAGTGCCGTCAGTGCCTCGCCGTGTACACGCCAGGCGCCGCCGATGGTGTGATGCATCAGCGGCGCCCGGTCGGGTCCGTCGAAGGTAAGGGCGCGGACATACCGCTCGCGGCAATCCACCTAGTTGAACAAGATCACAGCACGTGTTCCGTGCGCTCGATGACGTGCTGCTGCAATGCCGGATCGAGACTGACGAAGACAGTGGAGAATCCCCACACCCGTACCAGGAGGGTGCGATACTGCGGGTCGGTGGGATTCTCGCGGGCGGCGAGCAGGGTCGCCCTGTCGATGACATTGGCCTGAAGCGTCGTCGTGCAGGGCAGCTTCAGGAAGGTGTCGACGAAGGAAACGAACTTGCGCCAGCCCTCCTCGCCCTTCAGTGCTGTCGGGTGAAAGGCCATGTCGAGGACCGAGCCGTGACCCGCCTTGCGCAGGTCGACTTTGCTGGTCGACTTAAGCACCGCCGTGGGGCTGTTGCGGTCACGGCCCAGGGCAGGTGAGAAACTGCTGGCCACATTGTCCTCGTGTCGGCGGCCGTCGGGTGTAGCGGGCAGGAACCGGCGCCGATGGATACCGAAGGTCATGAATCCGGCGCCCGTCTTGAGGCCGGGCCCCACCGGGGTCGGCGTCCGCTCGAGGACGGCATCGCAGAACTTCTCGCTCACCTCTTTGAGGATGCCGTCCACTTCGTCGTCGTCGTTGCCGACCTTCGGCGCCCGGTTCAGGATTCTCTGTCGCAGCGGCTCATGTCCCTCGAAGTCATCCCGCAGGGCCTGATTCAGTTCCTCCCAGGTCAGGCTTTCCTCATCGAAGATGAATCTCTGGATCGCCGCCAGGCCGTCGGCGACGTTGCTCATCTGTGACGGGATACTGCCGCGAATGCTGTAGCGGGCACCGGTGACCGATGCTTCTTCGAGGCAATCATCCAGACTGGCAGCGAAGTAGGGGAAGGTCACGGCCCGTTTGGGGCCGTGACCTTCGGGAATCTCCTCCTCCAGGCGCTCCTGGAAGTCTGACATGACCTCGGAGAAGTTGTCGAAGGCGGCCTCCTCGCCACGCTTCACGGTCTCGCTCAGCATGGGCAGGGAGTCGAAGTTGCGGAAGTGGATCGTGCACTTGCCGCCGATGATCAGCTCAGAACAGCCATCGTTGCAGTAATCACGCGCGTCCTCGAGAGGGATCCCCATGGCCAGCAGGCCGGGGATCGCCACCTCGTCGTTGAAGTAGGCCGGGTTGCTCAGACCCTTGCAGGTGAGGCGGCAGGACAGCTCCAGCAACTCCGGCGGCGAGCCGGCGTGGAACCGGACGTTGAGCTTGGGCTCGGGGAGCATCAGCTTGCCGCCGGCGAGCAGACACATGTCTGTCAGCTCATTGCAGGCGTCCTCGCCCTGGGGGGTCTGGCCGGCCAGCGCGATGTTGCGCAGCGAGTCATTGTTGCCGGCGAAGTAGTTCAGCTTGACGAAGTAGTTCTCGAGCAGTTCCTGGGCCTGCTCCTGAGTCAGATTGCCGGAGTCGATGTCGGCGCGGTAGAGGGGGTACATCCACTGGTCGAAGCGGCCGATGCTGCCCCGGGCGCCGAACATGAAGGTGAACCACATCATCTGCAGACCGGCCTGGAAACTCGTCGGCGGTCCGGCGACCAGCTCACGGCAGGAGGCGGCGGCCCGGGTCAACTCCTGCCGCCGGGTCGGGTCCGCCTCTTCATCGGCCAGTGCCTCGACGTGAGTGGCATGTCGTTCCACGAACTGGAGGACCGCCCCGTAGGCGATCGACGTGGCTTCGAGGAAATCGCACTTCTCCGGGTCGGTCTCGGTGGCCAGCTTGTCGTCGGCACGGTCGCGGATCCCGGCCAGACCCTTCTGCAGGATGTTGGCATTGCCAGGCGTGTAATGTCCGTCGTACTCGCCCAGGTCGATGCTGCTGCCTTCGGCCGGAACGACCAGGCTGACGCCCACCAGCAGGTCGACGGGCTGCATGACCACCGGCGTCGCCTCCAGCAGGATCTGGAAGTCGCGGGCCTTGCCCACCAGGCCGGGCGTCTCCGACCCGGCGACAAAACGGGTCTCGCGGCGACCTTCGTGGTCATCGTTCCAGTACATCTCGCGCAGCGCGTGGCTGCGGCTGCCGGGATCCAGGTCCAATAACTGCATCTGTGCGTTCTCCTCCGCGTCAGCTGCCGACGCTGACTTCGAGGCCGTGAGAGCGGAGCCTTCCAGCGAGGTCTTCCATGTGAGCCGCCGACGGTGGCTCTATCTCCGCCAGTTGATATTCCATCTCGAGTCGGGCGTACTTCGAGGCGCCCAGTTTGTGATACGGTAACAATTGAATACGGGTGATGGCGTCGATCCCGGCCAGCATGCGGGCGGTACGCTCCACACCCTCGCCATCGTCATTGATCGTGGGAATGATGGGCATGCGGATTTCGATCGGCGTGCCACTGGCGCCCAGACGTTCGAGGTTGTCGAGAATCCGACGGTTGTCGGTGCCGGTGTGTCGCCGGTGGCTGCCCTTGTCGATGTGCTTGACGTCGTAGAGGAAGAGATCGATGTATGGCAGCAGCGTCTCCAGGATCCGCCACGGTGTCTGGCCGGAGGTATCCACCGCGGTATGCAGGCCCTCCGCCTTGCACTCCTGGAGCAGGGCCAGGGCGAACTCGTGCTGCATGGTGGGTTCGCCACCGGAGAGGGTGACGCCGCCACCCGAGTTCTCGTAGAAGGGGAGGTCCTTGAGCAGTTCCACCATCAGGTCGGCTACCGTCACTTCCCGGCCCTCCATCACCAGCGCTTCGGCGTAGCAGACCTCGGTGCAACTGCCACACTGGACACAGCGATCGCGGTGGTAGACACGTTCGCCGTCCGGCAACAGTTCGTGGGCCTGCTCGGGACAGACGCGGAAACATTCGCCGCAAGAGATGCATTTTTCCTCGAACAGCACCAGTTCAGGTCGCGGCAGCATGGCCTCGGGGTTGTGGCACCACCAGCAGGCCAGGGGGCAGCCTTTGAAGAACACGGTGGTGCGGATGCCCGGGCCATCGTGGATGGCAAACTTCTTGATGTCGAAAATCAGGGCCTTCAGCGGCGCCATCAGTACCTGCCGTAGCTGCGCACGGCGGCGGCCATGGCATTGGCGTTCTCGGGCAGCACATAGGCGGCCAGAGAGTTGCCACTGCTGATGATATAACCGCCGCCGGGGCCGACGTTGTCGATCAGGTAGCGCACCTCGTCCTCCACCTCTTTCGGCGTACCCATGCCGAGGATATTCAGGTCCACGTTGCCCAATATACAAAGACGGTCGCCAAACTGGCGCTTGGCGGCGGCGATATCCATGGCATCCTTCTCGAAAGGATGCATGCCGGCGATCCCGAGGCTCATCAGGTCGTCCATGAAGGGCAGCATGTTGCCGTCGCTGTGGATGATCCAGGGAATGCTGATATGCTCGGCGACACGCCGGAAGCCGGGCATCACCACATCGCGCAGGACCTGGGGCGAGAAGAACGGGCCGGTGCCGAAGGCCATATCGTCGGTGGACACGTAGGCGTCGAAACCGAGTTCACAGACGCGCTGGGCGACGACGACGGCCCAATCGACATAGGTGTTGAGCACTTCCTCGATGAAGCCGAGATCCTCGTACAGGGCGATGCTGAAGGTCTCCAGGCCCATGCTCAAGGTCGTAGGGAAGATGCCGACGCGGGTGATGAACCATGCAGAGTAGTCGCCTTTGCGCTCGACGAATTCCGCGGCGCCTTCGTACAGGGCGTCGTCGTGGGGGTCGGGGAGGTCGAGCAGGTTCAGGTCTTCGCGCGAGCGGATGAGGCCGTCGCCGTAGAACAGTCGCCCCTCCTTTCCCGGGATCTTCTCCGCGTACACCGGGGCGCGCAGGACGTAACTGAGGTTGTCCAGTCCGAGGTGTTCGGCCAGGGCCAGAGACTGCTCGAAGGTGAAGGGGTGGACCTCCATATTGTAGGCTTCGCTGCCGGCGGGACCCCACCCCATCAGTCGCTGGGCGAGGGCCCGGTCAACGGCCAGCTCACACCAGGGAACCCGATCCGGCTGCTCCCGGCGCAGTGCCAGGCTGACGCGTTCACGCGAGTTCACGGTACCACTTCCTGGTTCAGCCGACTCGGTGCAGCAGTGACCTGAGAATCGCGGGCATGATGTCGGCGCGGCTGATCAGCCCCACGAGCTTGCCCTTTTCGTGGATGAGCACCCGGCGGAAGTCATGGGTCATGAGACAGTCGACAACGTCGACCAGTGGCGCCTCGATGTCGACGGTCGTGGGATCGTGGGTCATGATCGAAGCGACTGTGTCGGACTCGGGTTCGTAGAATACCTTAAGTACATCCTTCTCGCTCAAGACTCCCAGGATCGAGTTGTCGGCGTCGACGACGGGCACACCACTGATCCTGTTCTCGATGAGCAGCTCGAGGACGGCCTGGATCGAGTCTTCTGGACCCACCGTTATCGGGTCGGGCTTCATGATCTTGCGAATCGTGGGCACGGTGATCCTCCGGGGGAAGGATGTCTGAAGCGGTCAGGACGTAAAGCACCCGTGGGGGCGTGCGTCAAATCGTTGACATGTGAAGGGTAGGAAGAAATGGGTGATCCTCGACACGACAGTTTCATGGGCCTGAGTCCTGCGCCCATACCACACTGGGAGCACTGGTCGTGCCCGGACGCCGAGACCTATCTGACCGGGATCGACTACTACGAGCAGCCGCGCCAATGTCGGCTGCGGTTGCGGGAGCTGTATCCGCAGCTCGGTCTCAGCATCCCCGACACCGACGAGCCCATCCCGGCGCCCGGTCTGGACCTGGAGGGGCAGAGCTCCAACCCGGATCGGCACACCGTACGCTGGGGTGACGGCGAGAGCGGCAGCTGGGAGCATGGCGAGGCAGTGTTTCACTCCACCGATGATGTGTTCGCCTTCAGCCCGCTGGAGCATGGGGACTTCTCAGATATGGAGGTGGTGGAGCGGGCTGATTTCACCACCGAAGAGATCGTCTACGAGCGTTACCGGGCTCGCTTTCCGGGCACAGGGGAGCGGGGTCCGGAGGGATCGTCGGCCTCCGTAGGATTCTACAACACCATGTTCATGTGGCCCCTGCTGACCTTCGGCTGGGAACTCTTTCTCGAGTGCTGCCTGGATCCGCGCTTCGAGCGCATCATGGACGAGTTTGCCGAGATCAACCGACGTGTCTTCCGCACCTTTGCCCGCCTGCCGGTGAACTTTGTCGTCTGCCACGACGACATTGTCAACACTCGTGGTCCGGTCTGCTCGCCGGCCTGGATGCACAAGTACATCTTCCCGCGATACGAGGAGTTCTGGGGCATCCTGCGCGAGTCGGGCAAGCAGGTCATCTTCATGTCCGACGGTAACATGACCGAGTTTGCCGACGATGTCATGGCCTGCGGCGCCCGGGGTATTATCAGCGAGCCGTACACCGACTACAAGGCCATCGCCAGGCACTACGACAATCCCTTCCTCGCCGGTGAGGGGGACAGCAGGGTGCTGACCCGCAACGACCCGGCTGAGATCCGCCAGATGGTGGAGTCCATGGTGGAGACGGCGAAGATGACCGGGGGGTACATGATGTGTATCGGCAACCACATCCCCTGGAACGTGACGCCCGAGGGGATCAAGCTGTACCTCGACCTGTCGGCGGAGCTGGCTCGCCGCTAGAGGCAACGGCACGAGGGACTGCTTTCGGGATGGAGCCAGTGGGGATCCTTCTGATGCAGTCATCCTGATCCGTATCGTTGTCAGTTATGACCAAAAAGACTAAGTTCTAGAGATTCATTTATTCTCTGGAGGTGAGCATTGAAGCTCGTGAGCGTACACGAAGCAAAGAGCCAGTTGTCGGCACTCCTGGCTGAGATTGAGAGGACCGGCGAGGAGATCGTGATCTGCCGCCACAAGAAGCCGATTGCCAACCTGGTACCGCACAAGCGTCACTCGCGCGTCGATCCACATCCCGTGCTACGTGACGTCGGTATTGACTACGATCCCACCGAGCCGATGGCGTCAGACGAATGGCCATCGAAGGATGACGAGTAGACACCGTGCTGCTGGATACCTGCGCCCTCCTGTGGCTCGGACAGGGGGGCGGACGACTCTCCCCGAAGGCGCTGCAACAGATTGACGACGCACCGATCGTATTCGTGTCGGCCATCAGCGGCTTCGAGATCGGGGTGAAGGTGGCCAAAGGCAAGCTCTCTCTGCCTTGCCGCCCGGCGGAGTGGCTGGCGGCGGTCCTCGCTCATCACGATCTGAGGGAGCTCCCCGTGGATCTGGCTGTGAGTGTGCGGTCGACCGAACTGCCCACGATTCACTCCGATCCGGTAGATCGTATCCTCATCGCGACGGCAGAGTCCAAGGGCCTTCCGGTGGTCACGGCCGACGCTGTCTTTGCCCGGTACGGCATCGAGGTCCTTTCCTGAAGCGCCCGGAATCCGCCGAACTGGCTGGCTCATAGAGATGCCCAGGGGATACTGGCAGATCTGGACAGCGACGCTGCTGTTCTTTGCGGCGTTCTACAGCCTGCTGGTGCCGCTGCCGCTGTATCTCGAAGGCCTGAGATTCCCGGACTGGCAGATCGCCTTCGTCCTCGGGGCTTTCGGCGTGGCCGCTCTCCTCGGTCGCCCCCTGTCGGGAGTGGCAGCCGATGCCTGGGGCTACAACCGGATCATGGTCCTCGGCGCGGCATCTCTGCTTGTGGGTGCTGTCGGGACCAGTGTCACGCACAGCCTTACACTCCTCACCCTTCTGCGCGTGTTACAGGCCTTCGGCTATGTGGCCTTCACGACGGCGGCGACAGCCCGCGTCTCTGAGCTGTTGCCGGCAGAGAGACGGGCCCACGGGCTGGCCTGGTTCGGGACCTCGGCAAACGTGGCGATGACCTGTGCGCCGGCGCTGGTGAGCCTGGCCATACCCGTGATCGCGCTGAGGGGCGCATTCTGGCTTGCCGGCGGTCTTGCCGTCGTCGCCGGACTGCTGGCGCAGATCGGACGGCACACCGCGACCGCCCCGCCCACGGGTGTGAATGTGCGCGATCTGCTCGTCATTCGGCGAGATTTGTGGCGGCCAGTCTGCCTGGCAGCTGCCTTCGGCGCGGGGTTCGGCGTGTTCCTGCAGTTCCTGCCGCTGCTGGCGGAGCTTCGATCGGTGGACTCAGGTCTGATCTACACCGTGTACGGCATCACCATCATTGCCAGTCGCCTGCTGGTTGGACGATGGCTCGACACGCTCCGACCGGCGCTCACGCTGTCGGTGGGATTCGTCGCCCTCGGAGGAGGGTTGGTCTCGTTCGCCATGTGGTCGTCCATGACCGGCCTTCTCGCCGGAGCCATCTGCCTGGCCGCTGCCGGCGCGATCGTCCATCCCCTGCTGATCTCGATCCACGTGGGGCAGTCTGAGGATCGGATGGCTCATGGCAGCGCTGTCTTCTACCTTGGATTCGACCTCGGCATGGGCGCTGGCACCTGGTTCGTATCGCCGATCTTCGAAAGCGGGGGTCTGCCAGCCGCCTACCTCGTGTCCGTGGTGTACGCCGCCGCCGGCCTGGCCCTGGCGCTGCGTTTCAGAGTCCATCCGCCCGGGGACAGATGAAGCAATATACGATCAGACCGGTAGAGGCTGCCGACCACGAGCGGATCACGTCGATCTACAATCACTACATCGTCAACACGATCATCTCCTTCGAGGAGGAAATCGTCAGCGTCGAGCAGATGCGCCGCAGAATCGAGCGCGTTCAGACGGGCTATCCGTACCTGGTTGCCGAGGCCGAGGGGATCGTCGTCGGCTACGCGTACGCCACACACTTCCGCGAGCGCCACGCTTATCGCTTCTCGACGGAGACCACGGTGTACGTGGATCCTCAGGCGATCGCAGCAGGATGCGGGACCGCCCTCTACGGCGAACTGATCGCCGACCTGAAGATCCGAGGTTTCAAGATGGCGATCGGGGGGGGTCTCACTGCCCAACGACGCCAGCGTGCGACTGCACGAGAAGCTTGGATTCGAGAAGATCGCTCACTTCAGCAACGTGGGACGCAAGTTCGACAAGTGGGTCGACGTCGGTTTCTGGCAGCTGCAGCTGACCGACTGACTCAGGGCCTCCTGGCTCTGGTCACGGCCTGAACGTTCCAACATCCTTCGGAGACCTGATGGCTGACACAAGAGAGCAGATCGAGCAGGGTCTACGCGGCACGAGCCCGCTGAAGATCACAGCTGTCGAACCCATCGTGGTGCGCACGCCGACGAGCGACCTGCCGCCTGACGCCTACATCGAGATGTCGCCTCTCGGAGCCGCGAAGAAAGGCGCGGGTATCGGCACGCGGCTGGATCACGCCAGTCCCTCCAGGTTCAAGGGGCACCACCAGACGCTGTTGGTCAAGATCTCGACGGACCAGGGAATCGTCGGGTGGGGAGAAGCACACGCGCCGGCTGCCCCCGCCGTCCATGCGAGAGTGGTCACCGATCTGCTGGCCCCGATTCTTGTGGGACAGGATGCGCGCAACATTGGCCCGCTCTGGGACAGGATGTATTCCAGCCAGAGGCTCAGAGGCTACGCCACGGGATTCTATACCGAATCCATCGCCGGTGTCGATATCGCGCTCTGGGACATCCTCGGCAAGTTCGCCAACGTGCCGGTCTATCAACTTCTCGGCGGCAAGTACCGTGACGAGATCCCGACCTATGGGAGTGCCGCAGGCCCGGAGGCTGCTCAGGCAGCCATCGAGGATGGTTTCACGGCGGTGAAGACGGGCTTTTCCAAGGGCCGAGATGCCGACGACTTCGACAGGATAGAGAAGCTCTCCGAGGCGATCGGCAGCAAGGGCCAGCTGCTGGTCGATTCACTGGGTGCCTTCAAGCTGCACGAGGCCATCGGTGTGGGCCGGAAACTCGATGCCCTGGACAATATCGGTTGGTTTGAGGATGCCCTGATGCCGGAGGACCAGGCGAGTTACAGCAAACTGGCCGAAGCTCTGGACACGGCCGTGTGTGTCGGCGAGATGCTGGCCAACCGTTTTCAGTTTCGCGATCTGTTTGCAGCGCAGGGGGCTGACGTCATCAATCCGGATGTGAGCCGCGCCTGTGGCATCACGGAATGCAAGCGGATCGCAGACATGGCAGATACTTTCGGCATCCTCTGGTCACCCCATGTCAGCTCCGGTCTGCCACCCTATGTCGCGGCTTCCATCCATCTGGCCGTGGCCACACCCAATGCGGTGATCATGGAAGGCGGCGACATCCACAAGGCCACGGACGTGGCTGGCTCACGTGGCAATGTGCTGCTGAAGGAACCGATCACCTTCCGACCCGGGTTCGCCGTGGTGCCGGAGGGACCCGGACTGGGCATTGAGTTTGACGAGAAAGAGCTGAAGAAGGTGATCGTGGGCTCTGGTGCTGAAGATGGCTGTCCGTGAGGTGACTCCATGACCGGCCAGCACTCCGGCGGCGCCGCTGTAGCGCTGGCCGACGGATCCTCGGTTGGCATCGCCGAGCGGATCGAGGTGTATGTCAATCCCGAGCGCGATCTCCATGGCCCCTGTGTGGGGCGAGCGGCCAACGGCGATCTCCTCCTCTGCCATCAGGATTCACTCGTGCACCAGGGCGGCGACGGCTACGTCCACCAGTGGCGCAGCCGGGACGATGGATTCACGTGGCGGGATGAAGGTCCGGCCGCTGACTGGCGAGGGGAGGGCCTCGACGCCCTCTCCGGCGAATACGGGACCACCGCGAGCGGCCGTATGGTCCTGCTCGTGCAACGGCGGCATCCCAGGGGCGGCAACGGCCAGATCATCGGATCGGTCTGCTACGTGAGCGACGACGACGGCCGGACCTGGCAGCTCCGTGGCGAGATCGCCCCGGAACAGGCGCACGCGGCCATGATGGCTCGCGAGATCGTCCGCCACGATTCGGTTCTGCTTACGGGCATGTATTCGCGATTTGGCCACGCCCTCTACGCCAGCCAGGACGAAGGCGACTCCTGGCAGCGGCGCAGCGTCATCTTTCCCGCCAGTCACCCGGATTTCGTCGCCCTGGCGGATGCCGGCCCACCCTACTACCCGAACGCTCTGTTCCTTCCCGGCGGTGATCTCTTCGCCGTCACCTACATCACGCCCCCCGTCAACCACTGCTTCACCACCACCAGCGCCGACCAAGGTCGGACCTGGGGGCCGATTGCCGCGAGACCGGACCTGCCGGTCTGGGCGCCGCGCCTCGGCCGACTGGACGATCTGCTCGTCCTCACGGGGCGCGACATCGAGCGTCACAGCACCGTGGCCCTGTTCTCCGTCGACTCGGGGGCCAGCTGGTCGGATCCTCTCATCGTCGATCACCCGGCCTTCGAGGGCAGCTACGCCTACACCGACTCACTGCAGATCGCCGAGGACCGAATGTGGGTCTATACCAGCAGTCCCCGTTCCGAGGGACGCGGGGATATCGTGGGGGTACTGCTCGAGCGGACATGATGGCCTGACACGCAACGAGTCGAGGACGCCTGAAGGTCCGCCCGCCGTCGTTGCTTGGTCCATCGGTCCCTACGAAGGCTCCGCCGCAGAAGCTGAGGGGATCCAGTCGACGCCCCGGTCGGCGGCGCGCCGGAGTCGGTCGGCCAGCTGCCCGGTGTGATGCTGCAGGTGGCGGATGTTTACCAGCTGGTGCTCGAACTTGGACTCATCGTACCACCAGAAGCCGCAGTCTTCAGCGTTCAGGTCGAGGCCGTCCACTGACGCGTCGATCAGGTCGTCACAGACCGACCAGTACTCGAGGATTTGCTCGCGTGTGTACGGCGCCTCGATGGCCGGAGGAAGAGGGAAGGTCCAGGTCAGGAATCTTCGTGGGGTCCCGCTTCATGGAACGCGACGAGCCCATGATACACATTTCATCCGACTCATACAGGAAGACAGGAAGCCGATGACAGGATTCAAGACGATGGAGCTGCCTGACGAACGAGACGCGGTGGCGCCCGACGGGTCCGACGTCCGCATCCTGCTCGACCTGCCGGCGGGAGGCATGGCCCATTTCGAGCTTGCCGCAGGGCAGACGTCCACCGCCGTCACACACCGAACGGTGGAAGAGATCTGGTACTTTCTGTCGGGTTGCGGCCAGATGTGGCGCCGCCGGGACGGTGAGGAGGAGATCGTCGACGTGGCAGCGGGGGTGTGTCTGACGATCCGGCTGAGGACGCACTTTCAGTTCCGGGCGCTGGCAGGCGAGGCGCTGAGGGCGATCGGCGTCACCATGCCGCCCTGGCCCGGGGAAGGGGAGGCCCAGCTTGTGGAGGGGACGTGGACGCCGACGGTACAGAGTCAAGGGCGGAGAAAGGCGTAGGCTTCCCTGAGGATCCGCCGGCCGTCCCTTTCAACGATGTGGCCGTGGCCCATCACGATCCGCTCGAAGTCCCAGTCGAGGACCTCGTCAACCGAGCGGCGCATACCCTTCCTGTCACCGATGAAGAGCTTGTAGAGCCGCGAGACGCCGAACTGGCCGTAACAACCCGTCATCCGCAGAACCAGGCCGGTGGCGAAGTTGACGCCCCTGTCGTGGTTGAAGGCCATGTCGGCGACGATCAGCGTCTTGCTCGGGGTATGCAGGAAGACGGACTCGTTGATCTTCGGCATGCCGCCGAGCTGGACGTGTTCCAGATCGCCTGACCGCGCGGCGGGGATGTCCGCGTCGAGCACATCGGTGAAGGGAAGCTCGGGGTGTTCCTCGCGGACCCCGGGAGCGGCGCAGAACCGGGCCTGCGGGTAGGCGGCGAACCAAGGCGCCCAATAGAGGTCGTGGAACGTGCTGGGGGCGATCAGGTATTCGACCTCGCCAAGGGAATCGAGGCCGGCACGGACTTCGTCGTCGAGTGCGACTGGCGAGTGGACCCACAGGCCTGTCGAGGCCAGGCGGACCACGGTCATGCGGTGGCCGAGGTCGACGGGGCCGGCTTTCAGGGGCCGGTTGAGGACCCAGACGCCGTCGGCGAGCTGGCTGAAGGGCATGCTGGCGGAGGTTTCGTGTCGGAGGGCTTCCAAGTCACTTCTCCCGTTGAGTGCACAAGGAAAGTAGGCTCGGTAGCGGCCCTACCGCATTAACAGGGGTTAATGCAGACCCGCTTTTTTGCGGATGCGCGACAGGGCGACATCGGTGATGCCCAGGTAGGAGGCGATATGATACTGGGCGATGCGCTTTTCCAGCCCCGGGTGCTGCTGGCGAAAGCGCCCGTAGCGCACGGTGGCGTCGTCGAGCAGGAATTCGGCCTCGCGCTCTTCGTTGATCAGGGTCTGGTACTCGGCCGCCTTGCGCCCGAAGCGCTCCCAGTACTGGTCACGGTCGAAGAGGTCGAACATGCAGTCGAAGCGGATCTGCAGCACTTCGGACGGTTCCAGGGCCTGGATGCCGAAGCGGCTCGGGGTGCGGGTCAAGGAAGAGCGGAAAGAACCGCAGGGCTCGTCTTCGACGGAGAAGGACTTGTTGAACTGCTTGCCTGCCATCGTGATGTAGAACTGGCGCAGGACACCCTTGTAGACGAAGTAGACCCAGTCGGCGGTATCGCCGGCGCGCAGCAGGTACTCGTCCCTGTCGTACTTCTCACAGCGGAAGTGTTGGGTGCAGAGATCCCAGGCCTCATCGGGCATGTCGACCATGGCCGCGACGATGGATCTCAGGCGATTCAGCTGTTCATGGGTCGGCTGCATTTATCGGGCAGAATATAGAGGGGGCGCGCAAGGCCGACGGATGCGAAAGCTTGACATACCAAAGAGTTGATTGGTATGATATTCTTACAAGTCGTATGATTTTGTGTCTGCCATCATCGCTCTGGAGGGGAGCTTATGTCCACCGCCACGATTGGAACACGGTATCAGGTTGTTATTCCCAAGCGAGAGCGCGAGCAGCTCGGCTTGCGTCCACATGCCAAGGTAGTCGTCGGTGTTGCGGATGGGGCGGTGGTGATTCGTCCCCTGCCGGATGGTGGCTGGCGGGGTGTGGGCCGCGACCTCGCTGACGGCACCGATGCCACGGACTACGTGAAGAAGCTGCGTGGCGAGTGGGACAACGGATGACCCTTGTCGAGGGGTTGCGTGGCTCGCGCAACGCCGTGCTCGACACCATGGTCCTCATCTACTATCTCGAAGACACCGAGAGGTATGGAGATCTTGCGGAGTCGGTCATCGGCGACGCCGAAAGGGAAGTGTTCGAGGCGATTGTCACACCGGTGACCGCAGGGGAACTGCTGGTGAAACCGCTGCAGTTCGGGCGTCCCGACATCGCCGATCGATACCGCATGGCGATGGCTCACCTCGGTAACACGAGTCGGTGTACTCTGTCCTGGGAGACTGGTTGTATGGCCGGCGCACTCAGAGCCCGGTATGACCTGCCGTTGCCCGACATGTTTCAGGTCGCTCTGGCGATGGAGAGAGGATCCTGCGCTTTGATCACGAACGACAAGGCTCTCGGCCGGGTTGAGGAAGTACCCATCGTGCTGCTCGACGATCTGTCGAACTGACCGACCACCCTCGAGCGCCACCGCGTCGAGGGCATGTTCCCTGACGCATGGCCCCACGTTCAAGCCTGGCTGGCAAGGTCCTTGTACCACAGCATCTGCACCTCCTCAGGAAGTTCCGGGTACGCGTGCAGAAAAACGGCCCCGAGGGTGCAGCCACTGCGGGCGTAGAACCTGCAGGCAGGCACGTTGATGTTCTGTGTTTCGATCTTGAGGGTTCGACAGTCGCGGGCGCGGGCCCACCGCTCCACGTGGTCAATGAGGCGGGCGCCAACGCCCTGACCTCGTACATCAGGGGCAACACGAATGTCCCACAACACGGCGAGATCGGCCCTGCCTTCGAGCATGTCGATCCCCTCCGTCTGCCAGGCGATGATGGCGCCGCCGACGCGACGCTGGTCGGCAAAGGCGGCAAGGAATCCCCAGTTCGTCAGATCCCAGCGCCGCCACCTGGTGGGTCCCTCTCCCTTGATGGCGTCGTAGTCCTTGAGGTAGGGATCGGGCACGGGTTCTTCGACGATCGAGAATCCCTCGAGCCCGGAGGCCACCGGTTCGACGCGGAATCGGCAGGACACGGCGAAGGCGATGGGAACGGCGGCATAGGACTCCAGAGAGTCGGCGGATTCCTCAATGATAGATACGTCCGACATTGTCCCGCTCAGTCCAGGTGGCACATGGCTGCCAGGGCCGGCTCCGTCGACGTGACACGCGTGTGGTGACCCTTGCCCGTAGTATCCTCGAGAAGGCCCACCGTGCCGGCGGAGAACGTGCGCGTCTCACCATCGCTCACCTTCACTTCGAAGTCACCGGAGAGGATGAAGACGAACTGCCGAACAGGGGAGGGGTGCCAATCACCCACCCAGCCAGGCTGCGCCCCCACGAACACGAACTGCCGGGTGTCATGCGGGGCGGAAACCTGCATCGGCGGCGCCGGCGGTGCGTAGTCCATCGACTGAAGCTCGATGGGTTCGTCGGAGAAGTGAGTCTCGCCGTCGTCGTCGGTGTAGATGCGGACGTAGCCAGGCATCATGCGGACTCCTGTGGCCGGTGGCAGCCCTACAGTCTGACAGCCGCGATGATGGCTGCAGCGAGTGCGATGATCGTGGCCGTCTGGCGGCTGAATCGCTGGTCGATGCGCTGCGCCATGTCGTCGAAGCGACGGTTGGTCTCACGAGTAAGTTCGCGTAGATCCTGGCGCATCTCCTGCAGGTCTTCCCGCAGATAGGTGAAACCCAGGTGGATGTTGGCATCCTCACGCGTCATGTGCGGATCGTTCTCTTCGGACATTGATGGGCTCTCCAAGGTAGCCGGGGCTCTGTGGTCTCGCAATACACCGCAGTACTCGTGCCATGCCGCCTCTCGTGAGACAGAGTTCTTGCCTGTGAGCGCCAGGGTCCACCAGTGTGGCTTCAGGCACCCACATTTCATTGCTTCTCGCCGCTGATTCACCCCACCGGAGATCTGCAATTGCTGACAAGAGAAGGCTGCCGTGTCCGCCAGGAACGGCTGCGGCAACACCTGGCCGATGCCAGCATCGACGCCGCGGTCCTCGTGCATCCGCTGGAGATCTACTACTTCACGGGCCTGTTGCTGCCCGAGCAGTTTCCGGCGCAGCCGGCGATGTTGTGGATCGAGGCGGGCGGCGACAGCTGGCTCGCAGCGCACAGCGATGCCGGCGAGCCGCTGGTTGACGAGTGCTACACCTACGACTGCAGCGTCGGCGGAACGATCAACACCTACATGCGCACCCAGCTGAGCGAGCTGGTCACCGAGCGGCTGCAATCGCGCCGAGGCAGTGCCGCCCGGGTCGGATTTCAACGGGAATTCATGCCCCGGATGCTGGCCGATCACGTCGACAGGGGACTGGGTCGGGCCGCCGAATGGGTCGACATGGACGAAGCCCTGCACCAGATGCAGCAGGTCAAGGATGACGACGAGCTCGAGCTGATCCGCAGGGCGGTACAGGTGGACCTGGCCGCCTACGACGCGGCGCAACAGGCGATCGTTCCCGGCGTGAAGGAGCTGGAAGTTCTGGGTGCGGCGCAGCTGGCGACTCACCTGGCGGCGGGTGAGAAGGTCTTTCACGATGGAGACTACCAGTGCGGCCAGCCGGGTGGTTTCGCCCGCGATCGTCGGATCGAGGAGGGTGAGCTCTACATCATCGATGCCTGGATCATCTATCGCGGCTACTGGGCGGACCTGTGCCGCACCTTCGCCGTCGGTGAACCGACTCAGCTGCAGCAGTCGATCTATGACCACCTGAGCGGTTTCCATGATCGCGTCACCAACTACCTGCAGCCGGGCAAGGACAGCCGCGAGTGTGCCTCAGCCATGGACGCCTACATCCGCGAGCACCCGGCGCTGGCCGACGTTGGACTGGGACACCACGGGGGCCACACCATCGGGCTGCGGGCACATCAGATGCCCGATGTCAACGCCACGCGAGGCGATGTCTTTCAGGTGGGCAATGTCGTGTGCATCGAGCCAGGCTCCTACATCCCCGAAGCGCGCGCGGGTGTGCGCCTGGAAAACATGTACCTGATCACGGAGTCGAGGCCGGAGAACCTGTCGGATTATCCGATGGACATCCGAGCGTAGAACGGATGTTTCGAAGCTACATCGTCGTAGCCGTCCGGAGTCTGGTCCGGGACAGGGGTTTTTCCACTCTCAACGTCCTCGGGCTGGCTGTCGGCATGGCGTGCTGTCTGCTCGTGGCCGGATTCGTGCAGTTCGAGACGAGCTATGACCGGCAGCACACGCAGGCCGATCGCATCTACCGTGTCCTGCGGGAGACGCGCAACGCCGACGGCGAGTCACGCTTCAGCAGCGGCACGTCGGGGCCGTTGGCGGCGGTCATGCGGGCGGAGATCCCCGAGGTCGAGCGGGCTGCCAGGATGTGGCATCACTGGATCAGCGTCCAGTCGGAGACGCAGCACTTGTACCGGACCGTCGCCGTCGTCGACCCGGCGTTCTTCGACATCTTCGACTACACGATGCTGTCGGGCAGCCTCGACGCTCTCGAGAGCCCCGGAACGGTCTATCTCACCGAGCAGAACGCCACGGCGCTGTTCGGCACCGAGGATCCCATCGGCAAACCGCTCCGCATCCAGGGCGACCAGGGCGCTGGTGACTATACCGTCGCCGGTGTGTTCGAAGAGCCGGCGCACAGCACGACACTCTGGTTCGATGTTGTCACCGCGCACCATCCCCCCGGGTTCCACCGACCGCTGTGGGAGGACTGGCTGACAGGCACCTGGCGGATGACGAGGAACTACATCCTGCTGCGGGACGGGGCAGATCCGGATCGCGCAGAGGCACTGCTGCAGCCTATGCTGTCGCGGTTCCTCGGGCCAGAGACGGGCAAGACCGATACGTATCACCTGCAGTCTCTCCCGCGGACACACCTGTACGAGGAGGTGGACTTCGGCAAGCGCACGGATCGAAGTATCGATCAAGTGTACACCTATGCGCTGTCTGCCGGTCTGGTGCTGCTCATTGCCGGCATCAACTTCGTCAACCTGAGCACCGCCCGGTCATCGCGGCGGGCTCGAGAAGTGGGGGTCCGCAAAGCATCGGGCGCGCCGCGTGCAACTGATCGGACAGTTCCTCGGCGAGTCCGTCCTGCTCTCCTTGCTGTCGCTGGCGGGAGCCGTCGTGCTGATGCTGTTGGCGCAGGACACCTTCAATCAGCTGGTGGGAATCAGTCTCGAACCTGCCTGGGACATCGTACCGGCTGCCATCCCCTTCGCTGTTGTTGCGGGTCTGCTGGCGGGAGCGTATCCGGCGATCGTGCTGAGCGGCTCGCAGCCGGTGGGCGTTCTGAAGACCCACCACGGTCGCACGCGCGGCGCGGGTGTGAGGAAAGGGCTGGTGGTCTTCCAGTTCGCCTCGTCCATCCTCTTCGTCATCCTGTCGCTGACGGTTCGTGGTCAACTGACCTACATCGAGAACCGGCCTCTCGGTTACGACGAGGAGTACATCGCGGCGCTCTGGATGACGAACAGGAAGCCTGAGTTGTACGGCCAGATCGAGAACATCAAGCACATGCTGCTGGAGCATCCCAACGTCATCTCGGTGGCAGCGCTTCATGGCTGGGGGATCATGCGCCCCGCCGTGGTGACGGCGCGTGAATCAGGCAAGGTGGGCGATCACGCCTTCCATGGGATCGGTACCGATCCCGACTTCCTCTCGACTTTCGGCATGAGGTTGTTGAAGGGCCGTAACCTCGAGCCCGAGACCCCCGAGATCCTGGTGAACGAGGCGGCTGTGAAGGCTATGGGCTGGGACGATCCCATCGGACGGCAGCTCAAATGGTCGGAGGAACGAGACTACGCGACCGTCGTCGGCGTCATCGGAGACTTCCACTTCCAGTCGCTGCGCAGTCCCGTGGGGCCCCTCATCGTCTATAACGCTTGGTTCGCCTCCCAGGTGAACGTCCGCATCCGGTCCACGGACGTGTCGGCCACCATCGATCACTTCCAGGATGTGTGGGCCAAGACAGCTCCCGAGTACCCCTTTGACGTGGGCTTCATCGACGAGGCCATCGACAGGTCGTATCATGCCGATCGGCAGGCGGCGCGGCTGTCCTCGGCGTCGGCGGCGATGGCGGGTCTCGTCGCCAGTCTCGGATTGCTGGGACTGGTCGCGTTTGCCACGGAAAGACGGCGGAAGGAGATCAGTATCCGCAAGGTCCTGGGAGCTTCGGCGGCGCGGGTTGTGGGTCTGCTGTCGCGCGAGTTCCTGTTGCTGGTGGCTGCTGCGAACCTGATCTCCTGGCCCGTGGCCTACATCGTCTCCCGGCAGTGGTTGGACAGTTTTGTGTATCGTACCGATGTCGGGATCGAGGTCTTCGTCCTGACGGCACTCATGGCGTTCTCATTGGCGATGGCCACAGTTGCGACGCATACACTGAAGGCGGTGTGGGCGGATCCCGTGGACGCTCTCAGGGATAGCTAAGAAGACAGGAGTCAGCGATGACACCAGCGAAGTACCGACTGTTCACATTCTTCTCGGTCTGCGCCGTTCTGATCCTCTGCTTCCTCTGGTGTATCGATTAGGATCCGCACAACCGTCGGTCACGAATCCCATTGGAAGACGTCCTCAACTCCCTTGCCGAAGGTCCGCGCGATCTTGAAGGCGAGGGCGAGGGAAGGGACGTAGCGCTCCTTCTCCAGCACGACGATCGTCTGGCGCGTACATCCTGCCCGTTCCGCGAGTTCCTGTTGGGTCATCTCATCGTGTTCGAAGCGGAGTCGGCGGATCTGGTTGTGGATCTCAGCCTTCGCCATAGCGGACCATCTTGCGGTATCCCAGGATGATGCCCAGAGAGAGTCCGAGCCCGTTGGCCAGCAGGGCGGAGAAGAAGATGAGATAGATGAAGATCATCGGAATGGCGCCGGTGTCGTGGTACCCCAGACTCAGACAGATCATCCAGACTGCGAGGGTGAGAATCATGGCCACCGACTGCACGCGGGGGGCACGCTCCAGGACGCGGACGTCACGTTCGTCCGACTGACCCGAGCCATCCCTGTCCGGCAGGCCGAAAGGATCGATCAGCAGGTTGGCCAGCAGAGGGCAGATGAAGAGACCGTAGACGAGAAACCGCAGGGATGAGTCGCTGTCGTAGGCTTGGACGCCCCGGGTGGTGAACAGAAGAACGAGGGCGCCGGTGAAGACGAGGCTGAGGGCCAGAGACCACCAGGCGCGTCTCTGGAGCCGCGTCATGGGCAGGCCGTCGATGGCCTCGAGCGTCGGACCTCGATGCCGTATGTAATAGATGAGTACCAGGCCGCCAAGGGCCAGAACACCAATGCCGATGTAGGGTATCATGATCCCCTCCTCCGGGAGATTCGGGCGCGTTGTGGATGATCCCTGCGCCGCTACCCGGTACATACCGCTACCGCCAGCCAGATGTCAAATAATTCTTACATAGTGTCGGGAGTTTCTTTTATTCGTCTTCGTCAGTCCAGCAACAGCTCGAAGGCTTCCTTGAACTGAGTCGGTGAGAAGCCTCCAGGCCCGGGTCCGCCGGCATAGGCGATGTGACCAGCTTCATCGACGAGATACAGTCGCTCGGGCCAGGCAGCGTAGGCCGTCATCACCGGGTCGTCGATTTCATCTACATAGGTGCGAATGCCGTACTGCAGACTCGTCTCGCACTGTCCGGCGACGGCGCGACGTTCCGCCATCGAGCGCGGGTCGTGGATTCGGTTTTCACTGCCAATGTCCCAGCCATCGACGGCGTGTGCCTCACGGATATAGACGACGAGGAACTGAATGTGATCGCTGAACTGCTCGTACAGGTCACGGAGGCTCACGGCCTCCCGCGTGAAGGGCGGTCAGGTGAAACTGCCGAAGACGAGGGCTACCGGACGCTTGCCGCGGAAGTCTGACAGGCGCACGAGGCTTTCGCCCGCGGCATCGCCGAGCTCGAAGTCGGGGGCTGTGTCACCTCTTCGAGGTGCGTTCGGTTCGTGCGCGGTCTGCCAGGCGCTGGCGGCGTCGCGGTTGTGGATCGTGCGCTCCATGGGGCTCCTTTGAGCGGTTCATGCAACGTGCATCCGCTCCGGGGGCAATAGATATCAAGCTTGTGGTTTCCAATCCCTAACCAAGGTGATCCAGTGTGACCCTAGTAAAGGACGAACTCAACAAGCGACTGGCTCTGCAGCAATTCCCTCGATCCGCCAAGTACGACGGAGAGTGGATGGTGCGACATTCCGGAGGGCCCAACGTCATCTGGCTGACGGAGGCCCTATGTGAGGTCGTTGATCTACAGCCCGGGATGCGCGTCCTCGATATGGGCTGCGGGCGTGCCATCAGTTCGATCTTTCTGGCCAGGGAGTTCGATGTTCAAGTGTGGGCGACAGATCTCTGGGTGTCGGCCAGCGACAACTGGGAGCGTATCTGTGATGAGGGTGAGCAGCACCGCGTATTTCCGATTCACGCCGAGGCCCACACGCTGCCCTTCGCCGACGGCTTCTTCGACGCAGCGGTCAGTATGGACGCCTACCACTACTTTGGCACAGAGGACCTCTACATCGACAGATACTCCCGTCTGGTGAAACCAGGCGGTCAAATCGGTATCGTCGTGCCGGGGCTGCGTGCCGAACTGGTCGAAGGCGTGCCCGAAGAACTGGCACCCTACTGGCCCTGGGACTTCTGCTCCTTCCACACACCGGAGTGGTGGCGGCATCATTGGGAGAAGACGGGCAAGGTGGAAGTCGATCTGGCGGATATGATACCCAATGGCGCCGAGTTCTGGCTGCACTGGAATGAGACGCGTCAGGCGCACGGCGGCGGCGACGCGGATGAAGCCACGCTGCTGAAACTGGACGCTGGCAGACGCCTCGGTTTCACACGTATGGTCGCCAGGCTCTCGGGTCCGCCCGTCAAGACAGAGCTGCAGCGGGCTGTGGAGAGAGGAGACCTGGAGACGGCGCGCAAGCTGCTTGCCGGCGGCGCGGACCCGGACGCCAGGAATCGCGCCGACTCGACACCGATTCATCACGCCATCTGGGCCTGCGGCGAAGGTCAACTGCGCCAGGAGGAGGCGCGAAGTATCGTGGAGCTGCTGCTGGATCACGGTGCCGATGTGAACGCGGTGCACCGCAGGGCAGGGACGCCTCTCGCTTATTCTAAGAGAGTGAGAGCTGACGGGATCAGTGAGCTTCTGCGCGGGAGAGAGGGCAGAATGTCGGCGGATCGCTGACCATCGTCACTCTTCACCGTGGAAGACGGATCAGTCGGCAAGCTTCCAGACAAGAAAGGAGGAGTCATGCTCTCCGCACGCATCACATGCACTCTACTGGTAGCGACTGCCGCCTTCGCCCACGTGGGGGGAAGTCCGGACTACTCACTCATCGAAGGATACGTTACGCCCTGGGACGGACTCGACTGGCGGGGATCTGACCGCAGCCTGCGGAGCGAGCTGCACGCGGGGAAGGTTATCGGACTGCAGTTCACTCTCGCGGATTTCGATTCGGCGCCAGGCGAATACGAGGGCTTTCAGACGGTGGCAGGCGCGGGCAACAGCTGTTGCACGGCGTCGCACTTCATCGATGCGATGTTGCTCTGTGACGACGGCGACTGCGAGCCTGATCCCGTGTCGTCGGTGCAGGCGGACAGTTGGGCCCGGATCAAGGCGAGCCTGCGGTAGGTCACGCCTGATCCTCTAGATCATCTCTGTACTTCAGGATCAAATTGACCGCTTGCGGCAATGTAGACCTGGCCCGCGTGCTGAACCTCGAGATTCAGCCCGTAACGACCTCGCATGGCGTGGAAATCCTCCGGAAGGAAGTATCTCTTGTAGATGTCGAAGACGCGGCCATCCTTCAGGCTTCGCTGCTGCGTGCCCTGCTTCGGCCTGTGCTGTCGGGCGTCGGACCAGATGGATTCGAGGATCAACACCTTGCCCCCAGGTCTCATAGCCCGTCGAAGAGCAGTGAAGTAAGATTCCATCTCTGCATCCGTCAGATGTCCGACGAAGTAACCGACCAGCGCTGAATCGAAGGCCCTGGAGGGCGGCTCGAACTCGAGGACATTTGCCTGGATCAGCCGGGTTCGAGGCTGAACACCGGCCAGGCGCACTTTCTCCCGTGATTCTTCCAACATGCTCCGCGACTGGTCCACCATCGTGACGGAACTGCAATTCTCGCCATAGAACTGTGACCAGTAGCCGGCGCCGCACGGGGCGTCCAGCAGGGCACCGGACAACTGTGAGGCCACCAGCTCGGAGAGGATCTTCACCTCGGCCCGGTATACGGCCGGATCTGTCGTGGCCTTCGGCGCCGTGCCGAGGGTGTAGAGTTCGTCATACTCGCCGGCTCTCTGTTCGTAGTACTCGAACATGCTGTTTTTCAGTTCAGAGTTCACAGGGGGCCGGCCGACGATTGTTTGAAGGGGGACACGATTCACCAACGAAACGGGCCGATCGAACCGGGGCAAGAGCGAAGATCGGCTTGACGGTTGCGGTGTGACCAGGGACAATGCACTCTGACCGTTAGTGGTCTGCCAGTACCTGGCACTACTACTACAGAAGCAGAAAACCAGAACTGTCCCGAGACCGTAGCTCAGAGGAAAGAGCAGTCACTTCGGTGACGGGTCCCGCGTTCGAATCGCGGCGGTCTCGGGAAACAACATGAATGACGAACCCGACGCACACCTGATACAACAGACGCTGGCAGGTTGCGAGCAGGCCTTTGCATGCCTGGTCCGCCGCTACCAGAACTACGCCTATGGTGTGGCGTCCGGTCTCGTGCCGGACTTTGCCCTGGCGCAGGACATCGTGCAGGAGTCATTCCTGACGGCGTACCGGAATCTGGGCAAACTCCGCGATCCCGAGTCCTTTGGCAGCTGGCTGCACGGTATCGTCAACAACACCGCGCGGCGGGCCCGGCGTGAGCTGGCACGTGTCGAACGCCTGCGTCAGGCGTTGGTGCCGGAGCGTGGCCTGCTGCCGGAGCCGGAGGCACCGGATGTGAGCGCCGAAGAAGCGGAGCGTCGGCGACTGGTGCGTATCGCCATCGAGCGCCTCGGTGACACACACCGCGAGGTCGTCGGTCTGCACTACGGTACGGGGCTGTCATACCCGGAGATCGCCCGCTTTCTCGGCATTACCGCCACGGCCGTTCAAGGCCGCCTGCAGCGAGCCCGGGCCCAATTGCGAGACGAGCTGACCATGGTCCAGGACGTATATCAGAACGAGGAACTACCGGAGGACTTCGTGGCCCAGATCCAGCAGGTGCTCAGGGATGTGGCCGCCCATCAGCGAAGCCAGGCAGATGCTGTGCAGGCATTGGCGAAGATGGGGGGATCGGCCATCGACGAGCTGTGCCGAGTGGTGGGGGCCGAAGGGGGGCCGATGCAGCAGGTGGCGGCGAAGGCACTGTGCCGGATCGGCGATGGGCGGGCGCGAGGGCCGATCCTCAAGCTGCTGTATACCGATCAGCCGTGGAATACGTGGATTCTGTTCGTCCACGGGCAGGTGCTGCGCGTGCCGGGGATCCGGGAGGCGTTGATCGAAGAGGTGAGGACAGGTGGGCAGAGCGGGACACCAAGGGACCGGGTTACAGTGGGCATGGCCATCGGCGCGCTGTCCCACCTGGCGGGCGACAGCGAGGTGATCGAGCTGGCCAGCGCGATGTATCGGGATCAAGATCGCCACCTTCGTGCCCGGGGCGCTGCGTATCAGGCGCTGTGGCGACTGCTCCCCGAAGATCACGAGAGCCTGGCCATCGAGGGACTGAATGACGCTGCCCCCACCATCCGGCTCACGGCGGCGTTCTGCGCCTCGCGGGAGGACCTGGTGCCGCCCATCGCGGCCTGCCTCAAGGCCTTCGAGCGAGGTGTCGTCTGGTGGGGGCGCAGGTGTGCCGGCGAACTGATCCTGCGCCATGGCGAACCCGGCCTGCGAGTGATGGAGGGCTTCCTCGACACGGGCACCGCAGAAGAGCGCAGCACGGCGGCGGTGGTCCTGGCCGGATCCGGCAGTTCGCGAGCTTTCGAAGTGCTCAAGCAGGAGTTGTTCGAACAGCATCCAGAGCGCATCCGAATGCTGAATGTGTCGATCTCGCTGGCAGAGCACTATGGCGAGGACGTCGCGCGCTGGATCGAGGAAGAGAGCGGCGAGGTCCCAGACCTCTCTCGCCTGTTGTGGACACTGTCGCGGACTCGGACAGAACCTAGCCCTCTCATCGATGGCTTCTTCGAAGATGGTCCACCTGCCGTCAGGACCAGCGCTCTGCGCATCCTCGTCCGCCACCACGGCGCCGGATTCCTGCCGCAGCTTCGCCGCTGCCTGGCCGAGGGACGGCCGCGGAAGGTCGCCCAGGAGGCATTCTGGCAGGTGAATCGTATGCGCGAGGAGGCGCGGCCGATGCTGCAGGAAATGCTCGGCTCAGAACTGTGGACGGAGCGCAAAGCGGCGGTCTGCCTCCTGCGTCGCTGGGGGGAGTTGACGGAGGATCAAAGGCGGACCGCCGAAGGGGACGAGCACAAGGCGGTGCGCAATGCAACGTATCTGCGGAAACGGCGCTCGGCGTGACCGAGGAGCCGGGCTCTCCCACTCGATCTCAGTTGCCCGTCAGCGTTGCCACGGTCGATGTGGGATAGCAGAGCTTCATGGAGAGTTCGTCGTAGTCGCCGGCATTCACCGTGAAGCCGATAGATACGGCGGACTCGTCTGGTTTCGGCGAATCAGACCGGTCCCATTCGAGCATGATCTGCGGAGTGATCTCGATCTGGGCGTCGCGCCATTCCAGCCTGGTTGCAGGCGCCCAGGCCTCCACAAACTGATCGAGGACCCGCTTGATCAGGGCTCCTAGAATCCCCAGCTGGTAGTTCAGTAGCCAGCCCCCGTCTGGCGGGTTGGATCTTCGGAGTTCCGTTTCCTGAGCCAGTTCCTCGGCGCTGTGACATCGGTTGCACAGTGCAAGCGCGAGAGGCACGTTGAAGTCGATCGTAATCCACCCGTCCGAGGGTGCGGCGGTGAAGTAGTACATACACGAGTGGCGGCCAAGGTCCTTGATCACCTGACCGTAGGTCGATTCGTGGGGGTCAGCCACCTCGATCGCTACCTGCATCTCCATGGTCTCGCCGAAGAGAGTCTGCAGAGCGAGGGCGAGCCGATGGTGGACCGGTTTGAGCAGGGCGATGTCATCTGTTGTTGTCATGGCGGTCAGTTCCTTTCTGAGGTTCTGTCGGGCCCGGAAGAGCCGGATGTTGACGGTTGATTCGGGCAGTCCGAGGAGGCTCGCAATCTGCCGGTGACTGAGTCCCCGCAAGTAACAGAGGGACAGGATGTCCCTCTCCTGATCGTGCAGGCGAAGGAGCCCGCTCTTCAGTCTCGATGACTCCTCCGCCTGTTCCAACTCGACATGTGGATCGCTCCGACTTCGGATACGGGTTACATCCATACCGACGAGACGACCGGTCTTCCGACGCCGCACGCGGTCACAATGTTTGTGCACGATCCGACGCAGCCAGCCGCCGAAAGCCATGGGCTCGTTCAACTTGTCGAGATCGAGATAGGCCTGGAGGAACGCCTCCTGCACGGCGTCTTCAGCCAGGTGGAAGTCACCCAGCAGCTGGCGGGCATATCCCAGGGCTGCCTGCTGGCTACGCTCCACCAGTGCGGCGTAGGCGGGCAGGTCATCGCCTTGAGCCAGTCGAATCAGCGAATCGGTGTCAGTCACAACAGATAAGCCCCATATTGGTTTCGTCTGCTTTCATTCTTCTGCCAATCCTCTTACAGTTGAAGAACTGATCGGGCAGTGACCTCACCTGGCGACCGACCCGGCCGCCTTTCCGGTGAACCCTTCCTTCCTGCCCGTTCAGCCACCCGGCGTGTGATGTCGCCGGGACCCTGCCGCGGTCTTCTCGGCTGCTCAGCCGCTTCTCGTACGTAGCACACTCAACTCAGCAATCGTTGAGTCCGTTTCCGCCAGAGTGGTTCTGTCGGTGCCGGCACGGCTGTACACGACGGTGTGCATGCGTGTCTACTGACGTGCGCCGTCCGTGGTAGCGGACTCGTCACCAGGCACCCCTTCCGAGGAGACAGACCATGAAGGGAAACCAGGCGTCCACACCCGAGCTGCGAAGCATCTTCGCCAGCGCCGCACGCATGCTGTGTCTGGTCTGGCGAGCCAGCCGATGGTATTGCCTCGCCACCCTGGCACTGACGGCCATCACGGCGGTGGTGCCGCCGGCGCAGATATGGCTCACCAAGATGATCATCGACGGCGTGGCAGATGCCACAGCTGCTGGAGCGCCTCGGGACATGGCTACATGGTATGTCCTGCTCAGTCCAGTGGCCGGCGTATTTCTGGTCTGGGTGGGTGGCGGACTCTGTCAGTCTTTGAACAGTCACGTGAGAGAGCTCATGGCCGTGAGGACGAGGATCCATGTGGAGTGTCTGATCCTCGGCAAAACGAACGAACTGGACGCCGCCTTCTACGAGATCCCGGCCATGCATGATCGACTGAGCAGGGCCAATGGGCAGAGCTTCCACGTACACAACTTCACCATCAACTGCGTCGAATTCCTGGCGCGTCTGATGTCGCTCGGGGCCCTGCTGGGGCTGCTGGCAAACCTGCACCCACTGGCCGTCGCTGTACTGCTGCTCACGGCGGCGCCTCTGACGTTCATCCTCGCCTGGTCCGCCAATCAACAGTGGAATCTGCTGCACGATCAGACACCCGCTCGGCGCATGTCGCGTTATGTGCACGGGCTGCTCGCTTCGCGGGGCGCCTTCAAGGAGGTCCGGCTCTTCGGGTTACACGACCGGTTCCTGACGCAGTTCCGACGTTTCTGGCTGCAGCACTTCGAGGACGAGCGCCGGATCCGGCTCGCCGCCGAAGGTGCGACGATGGGGTTGTTTCTGCTGGCCATGGCCGGTGTGGCCGGGATCTGGCTCTACGCGATCGTGCAGGCTGCCCATGGAAGAATCAGTCTCGGAGAGGTAGCGCTGGCGTTTCAGGCCTCCGAGCGGTCGCGGGCCCTGCTGGCACAGATGTTTCTCGGTGTCGGGCGGTTCTACGAGATCTGTGTGTTCGTTGACAACCTCTTCGAATTCCTGGACATGGATCCGGGCTCGGTGGACGGCGCCCTGGCACGAGGCGGGCACTATCGCGTACCTGCGCCAATCGAGAAGGAGATCGAGTTCCGCAACGTATCGTTCAGGTATCCGGGTGAGGCCGACTACGTGCTGCGGGACCTGTCATTCTGCCTGTGTCCCGATGAGGCGGTCGCCCTGGTGGGGGAGAACGGCGCCGGCAAGACAACCCTCGTGAAACTGCTGGCCCGGTTCTACGATCCGACACAGGGGGAGATCCTGGCGGACGGCAGAGACCTGCGGGAATTCGACGTGCTCGACTGGCACCGCCACGTGGGAGTGATCTTCCAGGACTTTCTACGCTACCACCTTACCGTGCGTGAGAACATCGGCTTCGGTCAGGTGGAATCTGTCGACGATCGAGGGAGAGTCGCGGCAGCGGCAGAAAAGGGTGGGGCCGCAGCGTTGATCGATGGGCTCCCCTGTGGATACGAGACAGTGCTTGGCAAAATGGCACCAGTGGACCAGGGCTCCCTCCGTCGCCGGCTGCCCGGCGGCTCGGATCTGTCAGGCGGGGAGTGGCAGAAGATTGCCCTGAGTCGCGCCTTCATGCGGGATTCCCAGGTGCTGATTCTCGATGAACCCACGGCGGCACTCGATGCGCTGGCAGAGTACGAGGTGTACAGGCGATTCGCCGAGTTGACCGGCGGCAGGACAACGGTGTTCATCTCACACCGGTTCTCCACCGTGCGTATGGCGGACAGGATTCTCGTGTTGAGATCAGGGCGGCTTGCCGAGCAGGGTACGCACGAGGAGCTGGTGGCGCTGAACGGACACTACGCCTCGATGTTCGAGGCGCAGGCGGAGAGATATCGCGACTGACCCGGGCAATCAACAACGGAGCGAATTCAATGATCCAGCACATCGTACTGCTGAAACTGAAGACCGGTACCACCGAGGAGCAGAAGGCTGCTCTGCTGCATGGTCTCGTCGCCCTCAGTCAGGGAAAGATCCCCGGGATCGAAACGGTATCCGGTGGCGACAACAACAGCCCTGAAGGCAAGGCCCAGGACTTTGACTGGGGCTTCGCCATGACCTTCACCGACAGGGCCGCCCGCGACGCCTATCTGCCCCACCCCGAGCACAAGGAGCTGGGTCGGAACCTGCTGCGAGCGATTGTCGACGACGTGCTGGTCTTCGACTACGAGTTCTGATGTCGAGGTCGTGGTTCTCAGAACTCAGTCGCGATCTCGCCAAAGGCCTCGTCCATCACCTGCAGGATCGAGTCGATATCCTGCTGTGAATGGGCGGCGCCAAAACCGTGGTGACAGGGCCCGCCACCGTAGTCGTGAAAGTAGACACCGCGCTCGAAGGCGTGTCGGATGAACGCCAGCCAGAGATCCTTGCGGTGACAGAGGGCGTCCCGGTAGTCGATGGGAGGATGATCGAGGCCGACGAGGATACCGAAGCGGGCGCCGTGCCTGGGCACCTGCACCGGTATGCCACGACGCGCGATCATGGCATCCACCTCATCGTAGAAGGTGTCGAACCGGCCGAGCAGGTCAGGATAGAAAGTGGGCTGCGTGACCTGATCGAGGAAGGCGAGACCGCTGAGCACATTCGGCAGGGGGGCCATGAACGTGCCCGAGTGTGTCACTTCTCCCACCGGTCGGTACAGATCCATCAGCTCGGCACCCGCACAGATGGCCGACAGTGCCAGGCCGCCCCCGAGAGACTTGCCGATGGTGCAGATGTCGGGTGTGACGCCGAAGTCGGCCTGGGCACCACCGGTACTCTTTTTGAAGCTCGTCTGAATCTCGTCGAAGAACAGCAGCACGCCATGCTGGCGGGTCAACTCGCGCAGGCTTTCGAGAAAGCCGGGCTGTGGCGGAATGCCGCCAGAGTTGAAGTCCACCGGCTCCAGGATCAGCGTGGCGACGCGGTCGCCCTCTACAGACAGCACGCGCTCAACGGCACCCAGGTCGTTGAACGGGATGGCCCGGATGAACTGTGTCATCGCCTCGGGGATGCCCGGGGACTCGCGGAAGGAGGAGGGATCGTCGAGGTGGTCGGCTGGAACATGCCCGCCGATGAAGGTGTGCTCGTGGTAGCCGTGGAAGTGACCGGTGAAGCGCACGATCAGGTCGCGCCCGGTGGCGGCCCGGCACAGTCGGATGGCGTGCAGTGTCGCCTCGCTGCCGGAGTTCGTGAAGCGCACGCGTTCGGCGCAGGGGATCAGGGAACACAGCTCCTCGGCCAGCTTGACGTGGTGGATCATGTCGGATGAGCAGCAGATTCCCAGTTCAGAGGCCTGCAACAGGGCGTCGCGTACGGCGGGGTGTCCGTGCCCGAGCAGCGCGGCGCCGTGGCCGCAGGACATATCCAGGTAGGGCTTACCCTCCACGTCGTAGAGTCGGGATCCCTCCGCCCGTTCCACGTAGAGGGGATGGCCGAGGGCCACATTGAGACGGGTGGAGGCGCAGACCCCCCCGGGAAGAGACTTGCGCGCCCGGGCGAACAGTTCATCGCGGTTCAACAGCGTGCTCCTCTTGCATAGATGAGCCCCGCCCAGTCCGCCCGCGACGCGTCGTCGAGGTCGGTTGACGGAAAGATCGGCTGTGTGGCTTGGTGCAACTGGATCTGCTCGATGTAGGGTGTGGCGCAACCGGGTGCCGCGGCGTAGAGAATCCCGGTGGAGAACGGAGCGTAGTCGGCGCGGAATCCTTCGGGACTCTTGGCGAGCACGATCTTGAAGGCGCGAGGATCGGTGCCGGCAGCTTCGTACAACTGCGGCGAACTCCCGGGTCCGGTCTCTTCCACCAGCACGATGGTCGTGTCCCGCACGCGCAGTCGTGCCATGCGACCCATGTCCACGGGCAGGTTGTGTCCGCCATGACCGCTGAGAGTGTAGCGCAGAGTACCGAGGGCCTCGACCGTCCCAGTGACGGCCAGGGATTCAGAAAAGGGGTCGCGTCTGCCACCGATCCGCAGCGACACAAGGGCACCCACATCGGCCTGGATGCAATGCTCAACTGCTTCGGGGTCGACGCAGAAACAGAGGCCACCCCCGTCGCCGATCTCCTGCCGTACCATGGCTGTGAGCAGTTGTGTACTGTCTCCGGGAGCGCCGCTGTTGGTGGCATCGTGGCCTTCCGACACGGCGACGGGGCCACCGTCGATGGCACGTGCGGTGGCGATCAGGGACTCGGGTGTGACATAGTCGATGTCGCGGTGACGGCGAGTGTTCCAGCAGGCACTGCCAACGGCTTCGTCGTCGAAAGGGGCATCACCCAGATGGGCCTGATAGAACGTCCAACCCAGCCAGGGGGCGTCGAGCCAGGGCTGCACCGGATAGAGACCGACGCTGTCCACGTCAGGACGATCCTCCGAGGCGACGATCTGTTGCCAGAGGTCGGATTGCACGCCGTGATCGGTGGCCCGCCCCTCGCTGTTGACGACCATGGGGACCTTGAAGACCCGTACGGCGGGACGAGTGCCGTGGCGCAGCATGCGGGCCAGGCACCGGGCGGCACGTCGGCCGCAGGACACGTGATCGACATGGGGGAAGGTATGGTAGCCCACCAGCACGTCGGCGTGTTCTGCCATCAACGGCGTGACGTTGGCGTGCAGGTCGAGAGTGGCGGCGATGGGGACGTCAGGCCCAACAGCACCGCGCACGGCTGCTAGCATGCGGCCGCTGACGTCGGGATCATCGACGGCGGACTGGGCACCGTGCAGGGACAGAAGTACACCGTCGACCTTCGTCTCGCGCAGCGGGGCGGTCATGCCCTCGATCAGCTCAGCGAGCAACCCCGCCACGAGGGGGCCACCAGACCAGGCGACGGCACGCAACATGCCATGCCATACCACCGGCTCACCCATCTCGTCGGGTAGACCAGCGAAGCCGGCCAGTTCGCCCACGTCGCCGTAGCGCTCCATGACGTCGGCGCCACGGACGAGTCCGTACAACTCGAAGTCCTCACGCCGCGTCAGCACCGGGTTGAGCGAGTTGGTTTCCTGCAGCAGCTGCCCGACGGCGATCATCGGCACTTCAAAACCGGATCGCCTTGAAAGAACGAACGTGCTCGGTGAGAGCCGTCTCTACCGGCAGCCTCTCCACGCTGGAGGCCCCGTAGAAGCCGTTGACGCCACGCGTGTTTCGCAGGACGAACTCCGCGTCTTCAGGCATGGCGATGGGCCCGCCGTGGCAGAGGACGATGACCTCTGCGTTGACGCCGCGGGCGGCGTCGCAGATGGCCTGGACACGCTCTGCCGATTCCTCCAGGCTCAGCGCCGTGTCGGCACCGATGGAGCCCTTCGTCGTCAGGCCCATGTGGGCGACGACGATGTCGGCGCCGGCAGCGGCCATGGCTTCGGCTTCGGAAGGCTGGAAGGCGTAGGGTGTTGTCAGCAGACCCATGCTGGACGCCGTGCGGATCATCTCAACTTCGCGTCCGTACCCCATGCCGGTCTCTTCCAGGTTCTGCCGGAAGACCCCGTCGATCAGGCCGACGGTGGGGAAGTTCTGCACGCCCGAGAAGCCGGCATCGCGCACCTGACCGAGGAACACGTCCATCTGCCGGAAGGGGTCGGTACCACAGACGCCGGCCAGCACCGGCGTGTCGTCGACGATGGTCAACACTTCACCGGCCATGTCCATGACGATGGCGTTGGCGTCGCCGTACGGCATCATGCCGGCCAGCGATCCACGGCCGGCCATACGGTAGCGTCCCGAGTTGTAGATGATGATCAGATCGACGCCGCCGGCTTCCTCGAACTTGGCGCTGATACCGGTGCCGGCGCCGGCACCGATGATGGGGACATTGTCGGTGATTTGCCGGCGCAGACGTTCGAGTACTTCGTCACGGGTGAAGGCCATGGCAGGATTTCAGTCTCGGGGACGGGTCGGCGGCTCGATCTGCACACCTTCCAGCTGGCGCAGGTCGGCTTCCGGGCCGAAGGGGGCATAGATGGCGAGCAGTTCCATGGTTTCCTCACCGGTGTTGACGGTGGAGTGGAACAGGGCGGTGGGGATGTGCACCATCGTCCCCGGTCCGATCTCCTTCTCGACCTGGCTGCCGTCGGCGAATTCGACCATCTGCTGCCCCTTGCCCGAGACCACGTAAAGGATCTCTTCGCTGTGGGGGTGGTTGTGGCGATCGTGCCCCTTGCCCGGCTTGAGGCACACGACACCGGCCGAGAAACGTTCGGCAGCGGTGACGTTGGGCTCGGAAAGCCAGTTGAGACGGCCCCAGTCGAAAACCTGGGTCTCGGTGTCAGCCGGTTCAATGAAGGTCAGCTTGTCACTCATGGCTGTCTGTCTCTCTTCTTGGCGTTCATTGTTCCCTCTGTGCGATCAGCTCCAGCAGCAGTTCCGTCGCTCTTTGAGAAAACTCGGGGGCGTTGATGTTGGTGTCGAGTTCGTGGATGGGGATCTCGGGGTTCAGGTGCTGGCGCAGGGTGTCAAAGAAGGCCAGGTCGGCGTCGCGGTCGCAGAATCTCTCGCCGTCACCGTCAAGGATGGAGACGCCACGCAGGGGCAGAAGAAAGGCGCGCGGCCCGTTGGCGGCGTTGGCGTGGTCGGCGAAAGCGCGGGCCATCTGCCGGTTTTCGTCGCTGCTGGTCCGCAGCAGGGTGACGGCGGGGTTCCATTCGTAGAGGATGCGATCGCCTCCGCGGAAACGTTCGGGCACCGTCCCGGGTGCACCGAAGTTGGCCATGTCGATACAGCCGGGTACGATGAGGTGGGGGAGTCCTCGACGTCCCGGGGCACCGAGGCGCCCTGGGCCGGCGTCGAAAATGCCGCCGCAGACCGTGTCCGCCCACTCGGTGGTGGTGATGTCGAGCACGGCGTCGACAAGGCCCTCGTCGACGAGAGATTCCATCGTTCGGCCGCCGGTCCCGGTGGCATGGAACACAAGGACCTCGTACCCGGCCTGGTCGAGAGCCTCGACGCAGGCTTCCACGCACTGGGTGGTGTTGCCGAACATGGAGGCGGCGATCACGGGGCGGTCATCGGCCGCCGTATCGACTTCGGTCTCTGCCATACCACAGATGGCGCCGGCGGCCCGGGCGTAGACCCCGCGGGAGATGCGGTTGACACCCGCCACATCGACGATGGACGGGATCATGACGACGTCGCGCAGGCCGACGAAGACGGAGGTGTCACCCGAAGCAGCAGTGGATACGCAGACCTTCGGCACACCCAGAGGCAGGGCCCGCATGCCGGCAGAGATCACACTCGTGCCGCCGGTGCCCCCCATACCGAGGATGGCGTCGAAGCGGCCCTCGGCGTGCAGGCGGGCGATGACGACCGCCGCACCACAGGCCATCACTTTCATCGCCTCGCCACGATCCCCGGAGGCGCGCAGGTCGGTCAGCGTGCCGCCGCCGGCAGTGGCCAGTTCGCCGGCCGGCACATCGACGGCGAACCGATCCGTAGAACCGAGGACCCCCGTGTCGATCGTCAGCGTCCGGTGTCCGCTGGCGTGGATGCAGTTCTGCAGAAAGGCGTAGTCGGCGCCTTTCGTATCAAAGGCGCCGATCAGGGCGATGACTCGGGGTGTCGACATGGTGACGTAACATGGATCGCCGGGGCAACAGGGCGCAAGGCACGCCGCACGAGGCAGGCATCGGGAGAGTGTTCGACAGGCTTGCCCTTGTTCGGTTTCCGTACTACGCTGACGTCATGAACAGAACACGTCTGGAGGCCCTCGAACTGGCGCGGCAGGTGGTGGCCGCCAACTGCGCCTGCCAGCCCGACGACTTCCTCAAGGATGGCTGTACGATCGTGGAAACTGCCCTGTGTGACGGGCGTATGCCCTTCCATCTCGGTCGGCCACACGTCGGTCTGGCCACCTTCGGAGCAGGGGTGGTAGTGACGGCGAGCCCCAGCTGGCTTCCCTGGGTGCGGCGTGTCGTGTGTAATCTCGATCGCGACGACGTCTTCTCACCAGCTTGCCTGTCTCGAATCGAGCGACACGTACAGCGTTCGAAGCAGCCCTTTGCCGGGCCGCAGCACCGATATGTCTGCGCTGAGGAACTCTGGCGGCAGGTGACGCCACCTGCCGGCGTCCGGATGGAGTCCGTGAAACCGGGTCCGCGGATGGAGCCGCTCTACGACCTGCCATTCGCACATGCTCTGGGTGAGGCCGGCAACACCGAGCGTCCCGACATGGTGGCGACGGTGGCGCGAGTGGGGGATCGCGTCGTCGGCCTGGCGGCCGCCAGCGCCGATCACGTCGATCTGTGGCAGATCGGCGTCGAGGTCCTGCCAGACCATCAGGGGGCGGGGATCGGCGCCGCCTTGGTCAGCGCCTGCGCCCGGGCCATTCTCGACGCGGGGAAGGTGCCCTACTACTCGACGCACCTGTCCAACCTGCGGTCGCAGGCGGCAGCACTACGCTGCGGCTTCGTGCCGGCGTGGACGGAGGCCTTCGTGTACGTGCCGCGGGCTCAACGGGTTGCCGGCGATTATCTCGGGCTGCGGCGGCAGCGGCCTAGGCCATCGGCTTGAAGGGATCGCAGGTCTGGTCGATCCACTGCGACAGGCAGGCCCGGTGATGCTCCAGGACCCGGGCGGTACCGGCACTGGTGGCCAGATCTCTCGTCTCTCCCGGATCCGCCTCCAGGTCAAACAACAGTTCTCTGGGTGCACCCTCGGAGAAGGCGACGTACTTGTGGTGCTGTGAGACGACGATACGAGCGGCGAATCCGTGGTCTTCGGTGTCGGGATGCAGCTCGATGACGATGAACTCGCGGCTGGCTCTGTCTTCGATGGCATGGCGCAGGCTGCGGCCCGTTACATCCCCAGGGACTGAGATCCCCGCGTAGTCGCACAACGTCGGCAGGACATCCATGCCGCTGGCCAGCTGGTGTCGCGTCTCGCCCGTCGGTATGGTGCCCGGCCACGAGAGGCTCAAGGGGACGCCGACCACGTTTTCCCAGAACATCAACTTCACCACCCAACGATGGGCGGCCTGCCCCTCGCCATGGTCGGCCGTGTGCAGGATGAGGGTATCCTGGTCGAGCCCGTTCTCCTGCAGCGCACCGAGCAGCCGCCCGATCTCCCCATCCACGCGCTCGCTCAGCGAGTAGTACTCCCGCAGGTACCGGCGCCAGCGATCCTCGTCCCAACCAGAGGTATAAGTGTTCTCCTGACCGTAGTAGGAGCGGGCGCGGCAGCGGCGGATGAAATCGGGCTCAGGCAGCACGGGCTCGAAGTTGTCCGGCAGGGGAGGCAGCTCGCCATCCGGGTCGGCCGTGTCCGGGGCCCGGCCCATCACCGAATAGCAGATGTCGTGGGGGTTCATCAGGGGTACGGTGAGGAAGAAGGGACGGTCTCTGCGCTGTTGCAGATAATCGATGGCAGCATCGACGACGGGGGCGTCCATGTCGACACCGAGGCCAGGCTGGCCTTCGGGGAAGGCGAGGTAGAAACGGCCGTCTGCGTCGACGGGAGGCGGAGGCTGATCGCCGCGGCGATTGCCCACCCAGGCCACGTCATAGCCAGCAGCATGGAAGAGGCCACACATCTCCGGCAGGTCGGGGCACGGCGGGATCCCGTTGACGAGCACCCCGGTCTCGTGGGACGGGCGGCCCGTGTTCAGACAGCTGCGCGAAGGGCCACAGACCGGTGCGGCGCAGTAGGCGCGTGTGAAGCGTAGGCCCGAGGCGGCCAGGGCATCCAGGTTCGGGGTCCGCACCCATGGATTGCCGCTGGCGCCGACGGCATGACGTGACTGCTGGTCGGTGTTGAGAAAGAGGACGTTGGGAGGCATGGCGGTTACGCTGTCCGCAGGCGGATGACGCTCATGCCGTAGACGATGAGCCGGGGGATCTCGAAGGTTACGCAACCCTCAGCAGACTCGAAGTCCAGCAGGACGGCCTCCTTCATCTCGGGATAGCACCATTCGACCCGATCCACCTGCGCGTCATCCGGGAGCTGCAGATCCACCTTGATGGGTCCCACGGGGATGGGGACTTCGATGGCGGCCGCCTCGTCCTGCCGGTAGTTGATCCAGTGCACGGGAATGGCGGTTGAGCCCTCGTCCTGCCACGCCCGGGTGCGGACCGACCAGGGCGCGTCGGTGTGCAGCCAGAAACCACCACAGACCCCCTCCGTGGCGTCGATGAGACGCCGGCCCTCCGCATCATCGGGCAGATGGGAATACACGGGCATCTCCGGATCGCCCTGGAGAGTTCGAATCGGCACGGTCTGCGGCTGCCAGTCGGTGGACTCCCAGCAGAACACGGAGCCTGTGGTGGAGAGGAAGATCGGATCCTGCTCGCGAGTGCTGCCATCGACAGCCAGCGTTCCCGTGGCGCCGGCGACGACGAGTCCGCCGCCCCCGGCCACGTGGCGCCGCACGGCACCGATCTCGTCGTCGGACAGTCGTCGGATGTCGGGCAGGATCAGGGCGGGAAAGTCACCGGCCCGTGCGGTCAGCTGGTCGTCGAAGAGGATATCGTAGAGCACGTGGGCGTCTTCCAGCCACTCAGCGATCCGTTTCAGTGCGTCGAGATAGTCTGCTTCCTGTTCGCGTTCGGCACGCCGTGGATAGACGAGGCCTACCTGCGACAGAGGTCGTGCCGGATGCAGCAGATCCTCGTGCTCGGCGAGAAAACGCTGGTAACGGATGATGGGCCCGTAGTAGTCCTCCGGGGCGATCCGGGTCGTCTCCTCCTGGTCTGGGTAGGGGGGCCCGGCATGGTAGCAGGGAGAGGCCGCCCCGTGAGCCGCCGCCTCCCCGGCCCAGACCCGCCAGCGCCGGTAGTCGTACTTGTTGATGACGAAGGGGCGCCCGCCGCCAGCGGCATGCATGTGCCGGGCGTTGAGTCCCATGTCGGCGATGTAGCCCTGCTCAATGGAGCTGCCCCACCGGTGGGGCCCCTGACTGTACCAGATATAGTCCTCGCCCCGGCCCCAGAGGTCAGCGGGCAGGGCGGCGCGTTCGTCGTTGACTCTCATGCCGTACTTGTGATACCACTGGGCTGCCAGCAGCCCGGGGCGCAGCGAGCGGCCATACTCGAGGAAGACCGCGTCGAAGGCGTCTTTCCGTCGGCGCGCCGCGGCCTGCTCGAGGATGGACAGGTAGCGGCGTCGCAGGTCAGCGGGCGCACAGTCCAGGGGCTGGCGCAGATCCTCGGCAACCTCGAGGTCCACCGAGAACAGGCTGTGCAGTTCGGCTTCGGAGAACGTATCGGCCATACAGGCGCGGATCGTGCCCGCACAGTGACCACAACCGCAGAAGCCCTCGTAGTTGTGGGTCGTGTTGAAGCCATCCAGGCCAAGGTCGATGCCCTTGCGCACCATCGCCTTGAGTGTGTCCTGCCAGGCGGGATTGGAAATACAGCCGCGGTAGCTGTAGTACGGTCGACCGTTGATGGCCCGCCGCGCTGGTTCGCCAGAGGTCTCGAGAGCAAGAGCAGCAGACACCGATTCAGCGGGTGAGTCACCGAGCAGTGCCGGTGTCCACATGCGGTCCCAGACATCACCGAACAGGCCCAGGCCCGTCTCATGGTCGCCGTAGTGCAAGGTCGACGACAGCTGACCGACGACCCGTGCCCCGGCAGCCTGCACCTTCGGGATCAGGTCGGCGGCACGCTCCAGATTTGCCTCGACGCCGACGGCCGGCATTCCGGCCCACGATCGATGCACGTCAGGATCGTCGGCGAGGCTGTAGAAGTCCGGGCCGAAATTGCCCATCTGCACCACCTGAACGTGTCCCCGACGCACGTGGTCGAGAACCTGCCCGGGTTCCGGCAGCGTCCAGTACTCGATCAGACGATTGAACCAGAAACCGTCTGGGGAAGCGGTCACTCGCGCACCTGTTCGGGGCGGAACCAGTCCATTTCCTGCTTCCGTGACATGTGGGCCTCCGGGCTGACCAGGCCTTCGAAGCCGAAACAGCGGTAGAGCTCGTGGGCGTCGGCGGTGGCCAGAGACATGGTTCGCAGCCCCTTAAGAGAGGGACAGTCGACGATACACTGCACCAGCCACTTGCCCAATCCCTGGCCCCTATGTCCGGGCAGGACGAAGACGTCGGCCAGGTACGCCATGCTCGTGTAGTCGGTGATGGCGCGGGCAAAGCCGATCTGCGATTCTGCGCGGTAGAGCCCGAAGCAGAACGAATGCTCGATTCCCCTGATCACCACTTCGCGTGGGATCCCTGGGGACCAGTAGCTGTGGGTGAGAAACTCGTGAATCATGTCGACGTCGAGGCGGGCACGGTCGGTGCTGATCAGGTAGGTCTCATCGCCCGTATCGCGGGTCCATTCGTGGAGATGTAGATCCCGTCCGGAGGGGGGTGCGTCTTCAGTCATGCCCCAAAGCTGGGGTGAGACGTGCCCCGGGGGCAAACCGCTACAGATCGAGCTTCGAGTAGGCGATCTTTTCGCGGTCCAGCCAGAGCCGGAGGATGCGATGTGACTGGCTCAGCAGCTCCTGCTCGCGGGGACTCAGCCGGCCCTTGAGGCGGTCGCCGCCTCCGTGCTCGGGATTGAGCTGCGGGCCGTCGACATGGCGATCCGGATTGGCGTTGAACCGGCCACGTGCCTGAGTCACGTAGCGGTTGTTGATATCGATGGCCACCGTCATCACACGGTGCGAGCGTCTGCCGTCCCGCACCTACACCGACCATACCGAGGTGGTGGACAGACTCACGGCCTTGGAGCTGAGGCAGTGACTCATGGCCTGGCCTTCGTTGGCCAGCGACCGCGCCGTGCTCAGCTCCTGGATCGTCCAGACCAGGAGCTTGCCGGTGCGCTCGTCCTCGGTCTCGAGATAGAGATACTCCAGGCGGCGGCTGCCGTGGTCCTCCGGATCCTTGGCGGGCTCGAAATCGACGGACCATGCCTTGCGCCAGCGATCGACCTGACGCATGAGCTTGGGCAGGCTGCGGCTCTTCATCGACAGGTTCGGCTCGGCCGGCGGACCACTGCCGAGAGAACCATCGGCAACCACCACATCCTGGTGCTCGAAGCGCTGGTGGTGGAGGTAATCGATGATGGATCGCACCCAGTCGCTGGGGATCTTCGACTCGTTGCGGGCGAGGAAGGGAATCACCGTCGACCAGAACACCTCCTCGGCGAAGGATCGCCCCAGTCGTGAGGCGTTGACGGCACGAGCCAGACCGGGGGAGCCCGTCCAGCCGACTACCTGTCCATAACGCAGCGCTTCGGTGATCGTGGAGGTCTCGGGGGCCTGCAGCACGGCGTGGGCCATACGCTTGGTCAACGGCAGGGGCAGCCCGGCAGCTGTCCTGAGGTTGTTTCCGGTGCCCACGTGGGCGAACCAGTCCTGCTGCCGCGACGCCTCGTCGTGGTCACCGAGAAACCAGACCGAATCGAAGAAGCCGGGCACTTCATATCGGGCCAGCAGGTGCCGGGACAGTTCGGTGAATCGCTGGCGCTCATGCCGGTTGAGCGGAGACCAATCGGTGACCGGCCGTACCCAGTCGGCGTGGCACCGAGCCAGGCCCAGGACCCCATCGATGAGGGTATTGCCTGAACTCGGGCCATAGGCGTCGGTGCCCCAGGACATGCTCAGCAGATCCGGGGCGCAGTTGTCGAGATGGAGCAACAACTGCAGCAGAGCGTCGCGCCCTGCCGGGTCCATGCTATTGAACCCGTGGAACACCCGGCGCAGCAGAACGGACTCGACCTGCCCCTCGGATACCTGACCGGCGTGAATCTCACGGAACAGGTCGGCACGGCGCCGGGTCTGCCGCTTGGCGCGGGACAGGGCGTCGAGGGCCTCGTCCCGCGACAGCGTCGGCGTGGGCGGCCGGCTCGTGAGCTCGAGTACGTCTTTGAGAGTGAGAGCCATCCCCTTCCTCGAAAACGGATGCACCGGACAGAGCCGCGCGGCTCTATTGCAGCACTTGCTCCGCGAACAGCGAGACCTGCCGCAGGCGCAATTCTGCGGGACCGTCGTAACGCATCAGCAGACGCACGCGGCGCCTGTCCGGCACGGAGAACACGAGATCGTAGGCCTCGTCATCTCCTGGAATATGCATCCACCAGGGCGCTTCCACCCGCTCCACGAGGGGGCGGGCACGGCTGGTGTCGGCAAACACGGAGGTCAGCCGGCGCTCTTCGTGGAGCCAGCGATCGCCTGCCTGGTGCAGGGCCTGCTCGGCGTCGGCGGGGGCGGCGATGACGGCCATCAACACGGGCACCGGATGCTGGACGAAGAGCTGCCCCCAGGCGCCACCCTCCAGTGAGAAATGGGCGCGGTACCGGCCCCGGTCAAGGACGTGGTCGACGCCGAAGAAGAAGGGTCCGTCACCGCCAACTGTTGTGTCGATACTCTTGAGCGGATGGGAACTGATGCGCACCGGCAGGGGGTGGAAGGCGGCACTGACGGTGCCCACGGTCAACTCGCGCCGGGCCGAAAAGGGAAAGTACAGGTATCCGAGGCCGTACGACTCGGAGATGTACACTCGTCGAAAGACACCTTCCGCAGCGCTGAGAGGGAGATACTGACGCATCTCCCAGCGCTGCACGGCGGGAAGCGTTCGCCGACTGGTGAACACGACATGATCCGGCGCGCCACCCAGGTCGCGCAAGGTAAACCCGTCGACGCTGACCTCGTGGATTCCCGGCCGCTGGAAAGGCAGGTAGTGTGATACCAGCAGGCCAGGGGCATGTGTGTCAGGGTCGGCGACCCAGGTTCCATCCCGGTGGCGGGACCCGGTCGAGGAGAGATAGGTCTTGAGTCCTCGCGTGTGTCGTACCGGGAAGGCGCGCTGTCCAGGATCTTCGTCCGACAGGGCGACGAGGAAGGGGGAGACGTTTTCGGCCAACCGGGACGCACTGGCGGGCGCCAGTCCCCACAGCAGGGGGGAGAGCGTGGCGGCAAAGAGTACCAGTGACAGGCGCCAGGGCCGACCTAAACCGTGACCCAGACCGAAGAGAGCCAGCAGGATGGTGGCCCACAGCAGGCCATCGGCCACCGTCAGGGCGCTTGTCTCACCGACCAGGAGGTGGGCCTTGATGGGATAGAACCGAGCCATGCTGCGCAGGAACAGATGTTCGCCGTCGTAGGCCATGGTCGGCATCGGCAGCAGCGGCGCCAGAGTGTCCCAGCTCATGGCGAGCAGAATGGCGACGACGAACAGGGTGGACACGCGCTGCAGCATCGACCCGAGGCCGGCGCACAGCAGCAGGGCCAGGGCGGGCATGCCGGACATCATGAAGCGGGCCGGCATGCCGAAGCCGAAACTCCACTCGGGGTGCATGCCATTGACGACAACTGTCGCCGCGTAGAGGCCGGCGGCGACCAGCAGTCGACGGTCGAGATCCCGCAGCAGACGTCCCGCGCCGACGAAGGCCAACAGCAGGATCGGCGCGTTGACGACGAGGCCCTTCGTCGCGTGCAGCCAGTGTCCGGGCAGCGAATACTGCCAGGTCCTCAGGTCCAGGGCCTCGCCATCCCAGGCATTGCCGGGCCGCAGGTGTCCGAGCCAGTCATCGCTGACGGCGATGTTGTAGCCCAGATGTGTGCCCCCGCAAAGGATGACGGCAACGGCGAGAGCGCCGATAGCCTGTGACCGGAGGTGACTGGTGTGCGCCTGCAACAGGAGGGGGATACCGAGCAGCAGGGCCAGCGGTGTGAAACGAGGATGGAGGAAGGGCAGGGCGCCGATGGGCAGGGCCAGAAAGAAGAGGATCCACGGCTCATGGCGGCCGAAGTCGAGGCGGGGAGTGCCGCCTGTCTGCCAGTGGATGAACAGCAGGAGAATGACGATGGCGATGAAGATGGCCGGGAGATCGGGATAGAGCTGCGAGTTGAAGAAGACCGTCGGGGCGACGCTGCCGACGATGAGGGTGGTCAGCAATGCCAGGCCACGGCTGTAGGCGAGACGTGTCAGCCAGAGGAAGAGAAGGCTCAGGACGGAGGCCGCGACGAGGCACATGAACAGGTAACAGGCAAGTCGCGGATTCTGCCACAGCGCCACGCCCACCGCGTACGCCGGCAACATCAATGTGGGCAGGCCCGGGGGATGTATGCTGTAGGATTTCCCCGGCGGTGAGGAAGGCGCCCGGTGCATATCGAACGGGAGCTGGCGGAACTCGGCGATATCCTGGCGGGATCCATTGTTGTGCAGATCGTAGTCGGCATCACGATGCAGGCTCTGGGTGACGAGCAGGTAGTGGGCCTCGTCGCCGTGGACCATCGTCAACTGGCTGACGTACACGGCCCACGAACCGTACGTCACGGAGCACAGAACGAAGAGACAGGCGGCGATACGGGCCGGTGTCAGCCAGCGTCCCGCTGAGGCAATTGCAGCAGCTGCCCTCAACGAAGGCACGAGAGGCGCAAGCACGCTCGTCGCCAGTGCCCAGCTGGCGTGAGGTGACCAGAGCACGGACAGATAGGGGAAGAGAGCCCCCAGAGGCTGCCACAGGCTGAGGAGTCGAAGCAGGCACAGAATAGCGGCCAGGCTCGCGAGTCGGCCGAAGCCACGAGCCCCTTGCCGGCGGCGCGCACTGGCGATGGTCAGCAGGACCAGGGCGAGCAGGGACGGCCACAACCCGGGTCCGGCCGTCCAGCCGAGGTCGTCGACTGCCATGTGCAGTTGTGTGCGCGAGAAGGCGACCTGGGCATCGACACAGGACAACAGTGTCCACAGAAGGAGGAAACCGAAAGCCATCCAGGGGAACTGAGGACCCGCCGCAATCGGCGCCGATCCGGGCGGGGCGTCGGTCACTGTTGCGGCCAGTATGTGTCGCGGAGGGCGCGCGCCGCCGAGATTTCGACGCCTTTTTCAACGAGCCAGTCGAGGTTGCTCACGGGCCTCGTCCTTGCGGCCTGACCGCGCCAGCGTCAGGAGCTTGCGGTATGAGAATGCACGGGTACCCGGTGTGTTGACCACGTCTGCCGGGCATGGGCAAAGGCGTCGGCGGCTGCAGAGGAATGGTCGTCGGCTCGCCCAAGATAGTGAAATCGGATGATTGGGGGTCTCGCATACTGGACGCGCAATCGATTGGAAGGATAGCGTGACCACGCTGTGCCCCCTTTCCAACAGACGCCACAAACGTCTGTATTAAGGCTTCCGGGTCATCGAAAGGGATGATATCGATGCGTCTGTGCACAACCGCGGTACTGCTGGCAATGTCGATCGGACTGTGGGTGAATGTCGCTGTGTACGGCATCGACTCGCTGGTCGTGGGCAACGACGGCAACATCGCTCGGCGCAATCTGCGCTGGGATATTCTGCGGTCTTCATCGCGTCGGGTGAACGTGACGAGGGACTCGGTGTGGAAGTGGAGTGTCGAAGCCCACACCAACATCGCCCCGGGTCTGTTTGCCAGGGGAGGACGTGTGACCGTCATCGGCGGGGGCGAGTACGTCAGAAGTACGGACAGCACTCTGTCCGGTGGCCTGCAGCCCCGCCCCATCGAGGAGACCTCCTATTTCGGCAACACGGTGATCATGCCGTTTCCAGCGGTCGGCCTGGTCGTCGATGGCAACGCCCAGACAGCGTACGCACCAGACGGTGTCGAAGCCGAACGGGCCTCCGCCATTCACATCGACCTTGGTGAGGCTTTCGGCGTTGAGCGCGTGCGGCTGCATCCGCGTCTGGATCGTGACCACCGCAACGCCTTCCCGCAGGTCTTCCTGGTGAGTTCCTACGGTGAAGAGGGTGCGCCGTTGGTGATGACGAGCAACGACGTGGGGCGGTTCTTCACGCGGATTCCGTCGCTGGCATTTTCGCCGACGCTGCGCAACTACACGCCGGTGGTAGACGAGTCATTTCGCCATCGCCCGGTGCGGTTTCTTCGAGTGGAGGTGTTGGAAGATCGGCCCTGGGAGTTGGCGGAGATCGAGATCTACGCCGATGGCACGTTGCCCAGTGGCTGGTACGTCTCGAACGCACTCACGGCGATCTCGGATCATCCGATCTGGGGACGGGTACTGCACGAGGGACGGAGCGTCGCCGAACTGCCTATCGTCATCCAGACGGCGACGGGGCCGACGGCGGACCACACCCTGTACTTCCGCAAGACGGGTTTCGAGGGGCAGGTCGCTCGGGTGACCGCCCGGCAGTACGACCGGCTGGAGACAGAGGAGCGTGGACCCACCGTGCGCAATCCCGAGTGGAGCAACTTCGAGGTGCTGCGTGATGGCGTGGTAGCCTCTCCGGGTGCGCGTCGGTACCTGCAGTTCCGCTTGCTGCTGTCGGAGCCGGGTACCGTCCTGCGCAATCTCGTATTTCAGTACACGGCCGTGCCGCTGGTACTGCTGCTGACCGGGGAGATCAACCCCAACATCGTCAGTGTCGGGCGGGACACGACCTTCACCCTGTCGCTGCAGGCCAACACGCGCACCGAAAAACTGCGGACCATCGACTCGCGCGGCTTTCGGCGGATCCGGGTCAACACGACGGCGGCCGTACACGAGGTGACGGAGGTGCTGGTGCGTGACCGGCCGGCACCACATACCGTCAACTACGAGCCGGGGCGTGGCTTCGACGTCAACCTGGGCCAGCGTATTTCGCGTGACGCGACTTTCGTGCAGATCACGTTTGAGGGCGCCGTCTACCGCGACGGTACACGCTTCGAGGTGCAGGCACGGGACCTCGTGCTCGTCGACGGCAGACTCGACACCCTGTATCAGGTAGCCATTCCCACCGATGTCGAGCCGCTCACACCTGGTGGTGAACTGACCGTGCGGCTCACCGAGCCGAGCCAGGAGGTGGCACTGATCTCCCATGTCACCGCCGCGCCTGCCGTGCTTACGCCGAATGGTGATGGCGTCAACGACGTCGCGTCGATCGGCTACAGCCTTGTCCGCGTCGCCGTGCCGACACCGACGCGGGTGACGCTGCACGGTCTGTCGGGGCGGCTCGTCCGCACGCTCTTCGAAGGGGAGGTCACCGCCGGCAGGCTGCGTCATGGTTGGGACGGTCGCGACGACTCAGGCCGGCTCGTTTTGCCCGGTCTCTACGTCGCTACGGTAGAGGTGCGGGCCGGACACAGAACCGCGGTGGGGCGAACCGTCGCTGCTGTGGCGTACTGACATGGGGTTGCCCCGGCGAGCGTCGTTGTGCCTGGTGTGGTGGGTGGTGGCCCTTTCCGGTGTCGTCGACGCCCAACAGCAGCACGAGGGATACCTGGTGTGGCGCGGCAAGGTGATCGTCGAGGGGAGGGATCACTGGCTGGCCTGGGACGGAGTCGCGGTGGGCCGCCAGGTCGGTGACGACGGTGTATTGCGGCCCAGGTTCCTGCGACGCGGCATTAACGCGGCCCTGAATGCGCCCGAATTCGACGTCAGGATCGGCAGGACGAACCGGACCCGGCCCGCGGGGATTGTAGCCGTGGGTGCCAGTGCGCCCGCTGTCGCCGCACCGATCATCGATGGCGACGACGCTACCTACTGGCAACCTCCCATCCGCGGCCAAAACCTGGAGCAGTACTGGGTTGAAATCGACCTGGGTCGCGGTGTCATCGCCCGGCGGATCGTCGTCCGCTTCGCCAGGGATGGGGATCCTTTCTTGATGTTTCGCGTGCTGGCCTCCGATGGAGAAGAATCCTTCGGCTCGAAGCGGGAGCGGCGGTTCTTCCGTGTCGGCCAGCAGGCCGTGCCGAACAAGTCGAAGTACGAGTTCAGCTACGAGATCCCGCCACAGAGGCAGTACCCGGAAGGTGTCGTCGGTGAAGCGATCCAGCATGTCCGGTTGGAGATGCTGGCCACCGACGGACCCCGGGGCCGCCAGGTGAGCGAGTCGGAGTACCAGCAGCTGCCTCCGCAGGAGCGTGGCGCCATCGATCACTACCTGCGAACCGTCACCGGACGTGAGATCCGCGTCGTCTCCGAGACCTACGACGAGCTGTCAGCCGACGAGCGGGGACCGATCCGCTACTACCGTTGGGAGCGGCCGCGTCTGGCTGAGGTCGAGGTCCTGGCGGAGGGGGACAACGTCATCGGCCTGACGCAGAGACCGGAGTTCGCTGTCGGCGAGTTCTTCGACGACATCGCCAAACGCTTCATCACCGACGGACTGTTCTCGTCGAGCTACTTCCTGCGGGCCTACGATCCGTTCCGTAACCGCAATCAGGTGCTGATCGATCTCGGCGCCCGTTTCTGGCTCGAGCGCGTACGCCTGGTCAGCTCACGGAATCCACCGACATCGTACCAGCTGCGTATCTCCGATGGCTCCCTCGATGCCGCCGGACAGCCTGCCTGGACCGCCTTTCCCGAGCGGCTGAACCGTGAGGTCTTCCTGCATCTGGAGGAGACCTTTCCACAACAGCCGGTACGGCTCATCGAGCTGCGGCGGTTGAATCTGGTGCCGGGAATGGACCAGGGAGAGCTGGCCGAGGTCCAGGGCTTCGGCGAGGGCTTTGTGTCGGATGTGACATTGACATCGCCGCTGATCCGGTTGGGGGCACGGTCGATGTTCTCGCGGCTCAACTGGGAGGGTGAAGCGCCCCTGGGAACATCGGTGGAGGTGCGTACGCGAACAGGGGACGCCCTGCTGGAGATTCCACATTACTACAACCGCGCGGGGGTGGAGATCACCCAGCCGGCTTGGGAGGGGTCGAAGGAATTCGACAGGGGCGAGATCCGCATCGAGGAGCTGACGGGCCCCGACTGGAGTCCGTGGAGCAGTGTCTACCAGCGGGCAGGGCAGGCGTTTCAGTCGCCCATGCCGCGACGTCTCACCCAGATTCAGGTGCGATTGCGCAGCTTCGAGCCACTGCGTGCCGCCGAGTTGCGGCAGCTGTCCCTCGATCTGGCGGCACCGTTGGTGGAGCAGGCGGTGGGGGAGGTATGGCCGGTGCGCGGCATCGTGCCAGGACGCTGGACGACCTTCCGGCTCTATGTCAAACTTCGGCCCGCTCCAGAGGATGCCGGCATCAGCCGACTCCGCCTGCGGACGACCTCATCGACTCCCATCCGACTGCAGTCCGTGCGGGCAGGAGACGATGTGAGTCTGCGCTTCGGCCCGGCACGTACTCTCTATCCGGGGTCCGCAGGACTGTCCGAGTACGAGGATGGCAGTCTCGAGCTGCAGTTCGCAGAGACAGAAGGCAAGCAGGACGTGCAACTGGAGCTGGTGCTGGAGGCGAAGATGTTCCTGCCCGGTACTACCTTCCTTGTGGAGCTGCACAACGACGAACGACCCGCTCTGGTGCAGCTCGTCGATCCGGGTCCGGCGTCCGCCCTGGTGTCGTCGAACTCGCTCATCGTCAGCGCTGACCTGGAGCGAGCCACACTGCTCGACACTCTCCGCGTCGAGCCGGCGGCGCTGACCCCGAACGGGGACGGGATCAACGACGAAATGGCCGTGCTGGTGACCGTCTACCAGGTGGCCGGAGCCCGGCCGATCACGGTGGGTGTGTACGATCTGAGTGGCCGCCAAGTGCGCGATCTCTCCATCGAGCCCGACCACCCCAGCGGCGAGCATCGAGTGCTCTGGGATGGCCGTGATGGCGGCAGACATCTGGTGCCACCCGGGACCTACCTGCTGGTCGTGGAACTGGACACCGACGAGTTCGGCGTACTGCGTCGGGCGAAGCCGATCGGCGTCGTCTACTGACGTTAACGCCGGCGTTGCCAGTCGGCCTGGATGTAACGGGGGACGCTGTCATCCGTGTTCGGGCCGATGATCTCGTCGGCCACAGCACGGACTTCCGGTACCGCGTTGGCCACGGCTACACCTCGGTGGGCGGCGTCGATCATGGTGACGTCGTTGACCTGATCGCCGAAAGCGACGATCTCAGCATCGCCCAGGCCGATGTATTCGGCCAGAGAGCGGATGGCGCGATCTTTGGTGGCGCGTCCATCGTGAATGCTGATCCAGTACCACCCCGGTGAATAGCTGTTGTCCCAGAAGCTGATGTCGATGGCGCCGTCGAAGGTGGCCAGCTGGGCTGCCAGCGGCGCGAGGTTCTCCCGGCGATCGATGACGGTCAGACAGACGACCTGCTCCGAGAGTCCTACCGACACATCGTCGACCTGCTGCAGTCGCCGGTCGCCGACGGCGAGGCGGTCATCGACATACCATTGCATACCTTCGTGGGAGACCGGCGGGGCGTAGAGACGGTCGCGGCGACCGTCGAAGGTGGAGATGAAGGGTGTGTGCCCGTGGTCGGTGATCGCTTCGTAGACCGACGTCAGAACGGGAGGCTGCAGGTCGTTGACCCGCAGGTGCTCTCCCGTGGCAAGGTTGGACAGGAAAGCGCCGTTGAATTCGATCACGGGTAACGGCAGATCGAGGTCCCGCAGTATGTGGTACATCGAGCCGATACTGCGGGCGCTGGCGACGGTGAAGGGCGCGCCGCTATCGAGCAGCTCGGTCAGCAGGGCGCATGCCCGCCGTGACAGGGTGGCATCGTTCTGCAACAGGGTGCCGTCGAGATCGGAGACGTAGAGGACATCGGCCATCCTTCAGAGCCCTGACTCGGCGATCTTCGCCAGTGACTCCCGTGCCCGCTCACGCACAGCGGCGTTCTTCGTCGTGGCGACGATGCTGCCCAGAGCTTCGGTGACCAGCGCCATCTCCGGGGAGCGATGGTTCTGCCAGGCTGGATGGTCGACGCCGGTGATCTCACCCAGGGCCTGGACGGCGACGTGCACGACCTCAGGCGAGGGATCGCGGAGCAGGCGCAGCAGGTCGTCAACGGCGCCGCGGTACTCGAGAGCGCGCAATGACACAATCGCGGCAATGCGGACACGGATGTAGACGTCGTCGAGAGCCTGGTGGGTCAGATTGAGAGCCTGGGCGCTGAGGAGCGGGGCCAGCGTGTCGTCGTGGCATGGTCCAAGGGCCTTGATGGCGGCGACACGGACTGCTAGAGATCTCGACTCCGACAGGCGGCACAGACTCGGGAGTGCTTCGGGTGAGCCGATCCGGGCCAGAGCGTCGGCGGCGGCGATCTGTACTACCTCGTTGTCATCATCCAGCAGAGCGATCAGTGGTTGTGTCGCCTGGCCCGCCACCAGCTGGCCGAGGGCACCGGCCGCCTGCGCCCGAACACCGCCGATGGAGTCACGCAGGGCGACGATCAGATCGGGGATCGCCTCCAACGCCTGAAATCGCCCGAGAAGCTGGCAACTCATATAACGGGTTCGCCACTTTTCAGCGCGCAATCCCTGTCGCAGAGCAGGGACGGCAATGGCGTTGGGCAGGCGGACCAGCTTTCCCGTGACCTGCTGCAACTCCTCGGCGTCGCGCGTCTTCAGCCTCTCGACCAGATCCGCCGCCTGTCTGTCGGCACATCCCAGGATCAACAGGCAGGCAGCGAAGACGAAACGACGGGTCACCAGCTCAGCTCTGTTGCTGGTGCCAGGTCATGGCTTCGCCCCGTACGAGGCGGGCCCGCAACTCGTAGGGTCCGGGCCACTCGACGGGCAGATCGCCGTCGTCCACCATGAGCGACAGGGGATTGACCTTCGTCTTCAACGGCAGGTAGACGCGCTGCCTCTTCCGCGCCGACTCGAAGAGAGCCATCATCACCTCCTGCACGGCACGCCCACGGTCGGCGCCACTGATGGGACGATCCGTCCGGCCCTCCACCCAGTCGATGGTGTCCTGACACTGATGAGCCCAGCTGTCGTGCCACTCGGCCTCGACCTGCTGCCAGCCGTTCGTACTGGAACTCAGATAACGCGCCGTGCCCATCTCACAGTTGTAATTGGCCGACTTGCCCTCAGGCATCCGCATGGGTGCGTCGGAGGGGACCTCCCTGTCGGGATCGCGAGTCGTGGTCAGCTCCATCACACCCTCGCTGCCGATGACACGGCAGCCCTGACCCATGCCGGGTACGAGACTGCCGGCGATCAGCAGGCTGGCGCCGTTGTCGCATCCAGCCAGCCCGAGACAGGCATCCTCGGCAGGAAGGCCCCGCTCGCGGCGGTCGGTGGTGCGCTCGGCGGCACCCATCACCCACTGCACCTCTGGTTCATCCATCAGGAACAGGGCCAGCCGGATGTTGTGCGAGTTCGTGTTGAGGATGTTGCCACCACACTCCAGCTGCACCTGGATGACATCACCGATGACACCCTGGCGGATCAGCTCCCGCGCCTCGAGCCAGGTGGCGTGGTGTGGACGCTGGTAGGCGATGATGAGCTTGACGCCGTTGCGCTCGCAGGCGGTGAGCATCTCGTCCGCCTCGCCGAGATCAACGGCCATCGGCTTCTGGCACAGGATCGCTTTCGGTTGCCGGGCGGCAGCGGCAATGACCATCTCGGCGTGCTGCTGGTGCCAGGAGCAGACATCGACGAAATCCGGGCGCTCCTCATCGAGCATCTCGCGATAGTCGGCGTAACGATGAGTCTCGCCGACATCGAAGAAGTCGCCGAACTCGCGCCTGGCGTCGGGATTGGTGTCGGCCAGAGCGTCGATCTTCGTCGGCTGCCCGGGCACGCCTAGCCAGCCACGGGCGTGCACGCGGGCGATGATCCCGCAGGCGATGATGGCGGTACGGTACTGCGACATGGTGGAACTCCTCTGGGAGGTGGATGATCAGCTGCAAGAATAGGACAGGTGCGCGGGGCGGAGAAGGCCGCTATCCTTCTCGGCATGAAAGAACCGGAACTCGATCCGTGCAGGCCAAGCCTGTGAGCAGGCTGAGACGGCAGACGATCGATCTGGTTCTTGTCCTCCTGTTGGTGGGCTGTGTCGGACCGGTGGCGCCGCGTCCGCAGGCCCCGCAACGGCGCCTGGCACTGCTGCGCCAGGACGTGACCGGTGCTGAGTTGAGGCGCGCTCTGGAAGATGAGGACGTTGTGGTGCGGCGTACCTCGGCGCGGCTGCTGGGCGGCCGAGGTGCTACCGAGGCCTTGAGCGTCGCCATGGGAGACGAAGACCTGCTCGTTCGTCGCATCGCACTCGCCACTCTGCTCCGAGCGGGAGGAGAGCCGGCCCTGAACGCGGTCGGGCAGGCTTTGTCTGACAGCAGCTCACTGGTGCGCCTGCTCGCCGTCGAGCACCTGGCCTCGCTGCGACCTCATTCGGAGCGTGTTCTCGATCTGCTCGAGCTTGCCTGCCAGGACGGCGACGAGAAAGTACGCGAGATCGCCACGCGGGCTACCTGGCCCTTCTTCCGCCGGGCACTGTCGGTGCGGGACGGCGGCACCGATCTCGATATCACGGCGGCAGAGACCATTCGCCTCCCGGCGGAGGAATGGCGTTTCCACCTGGACCCACTCCGTCAGGGGCATCGACAGCACTGGTTTGACCCGGACTTCGATGATACGGAGTGGGCGCAGATCGCTATCGAGCAGACCTGGCAGCAGGCCGGTTACGAGTACATCGGTGTCACATGGTATCGACGGACTTTCGAATTGCCCGACAGCCCCGAGAGCTTCGCTGTGGACATCAGATTCGGCGCCGTCGACGAGTCGGCCTGGGTCTGGATCAACGGCATCTATGCTGGAGATCACGATATCGGACCCGGTGGCTGGAACGTGCCGTTCCGGTGGGATGTGACCGAGTTGCTGCGCTGGGGGGAAGCCAATCACATCACCGTCCGGGCCATGAACACCGCCCATGCTGGTGGCATCTGGAAGCCCATCAACATCGAGGTGTTGCGGCGATGACACGGACATCGTGGACTGGGGTGCTGCTGCTGGTGTGTACCGTGGGCTCGACAGCGGCGGATGGTCAGGGCGCTCTGAGCCTGGACTTCGATGCCTCGCGTCGTGCCTTCGTGCGCATGGAGCCAGAGGCCAGGACGCGCGTCGTGGTGCGCAATCCGACGTCGCGCTCCGTAGAGCGTGTCGTCGCCGAGGTGTCCTGGAACGGGCGCTCACTGTCGTTGGCACTCGGTGATCTGGAGCCAGGTGGCCACGGCACGGTGATGATCGATGTGGATACGAGCCTCCGTCCCGGTGACTACGAACTGGAAGCAGCCGCACGAGGCAGGTCAGCCGGTGTCGAGGTGTCGGCGGATACGTCTCGACTACTCGTGATCACACCGCGACAACCTCCGCGCATGCCGGTGCTCATGTGGGGAGGCGGCGACTCGGAGACCCTGAGTGACATCGGTTTCACGCACAGGCTTGTCTGGTTGCAGGACTACGCCAGGGTCTGGGAAGCTGGTGAGAGTACGCAGGTCGTCGCCGACGAGCGCCTGGCGGCGCAGGGCGAGATCCTGGACGAGCTGCTGACCCGGGGTCTGGGAGGAGCCGTCTATCTGTACCCCGGACGCTGGGTGGGGCGTACCGAGGGAGTGAGTGAAGAGTTCACGCGTGTCGACCGACAGGGCGCCCCCCGGGAGCGGGAGAATGTGTGCGCCCGGTTTCCCGTCGTTCAGGACTACGCCTACAACGTCGGCGTTTCGGTAGCTGAGACATTCGGCCACTACCCAGCGCTGCAGGCCTCTCTGGTGCATTCCGAGATCCGTGATGCCACCGATCTCTGTTTCCACGATCACGACCGTGCCGCCTTCCGTGACTTCGCCGGCGCGGATATCCCCGACCTGGTCGACAGCAAGAGCGGCGTACGATACGCCTCGCTGTCCGGTTTTCCCGCGGATCGTGTCGTCGCCGATGACGACCCCCTGTTGACCTTCTACCGTTGGTTCTGGAAAGACGGCGACGGCTGGAACGCGCTGCACACGCAGGTCCACGAGGGCTTGAAGTCCACGGGCCGCGACGATCTGTGGACCTTCTTCGATCCGGCGGTCCGCGTGCCGGTGCTGTGGGGGTCGGGGGGTGCGGTCGATGTCGTCTCCCAGTGGACCTATTCCTATCCCGACCCGATCAAGATCGGCCAGGCCGCCGACGAACTGTTCGCCATGGCCGCCGGCCGGCCGGGTCAGCAGGTGATGAAGATGACACAGATCATCTGGTACCGGTCGCAGACGGCACCCGAGCTGCCCGAGGAGGAGGCGATCCGGGCCGACTGGGAACACGATCAACCGGAGGCGCGCTTCATCACGATCTCACCCGATCACCTGCGGGAAGCCCTGTGGACGAAGCTGTCCCGCCCGGTGCGCGGCATCATGTACCACGGCTGGGGATCACTCGTGCAGAGCGAGACCGGGTCGTATCAGTTCACCCATCCCGGGACGCGCCCCGCCCTGACCGCGATGCTGAGGGATGTGGTGCAACCCCTGGGGCCGACACTGCTGCAGGTGGACGAGGATCGTCCATCCAGGGTGGCCCTGCTGGAAAGCTTCGCCTCACAGGTCTTCGCCAGCCGCGGAACACACGGCTGGAGCGGGTCCTGGGAGGCTGACATGCACCTCGTCCTGCAGTACGCGCAGATCCAGCCTCAGATTCTTTTCGACGAGACCGTCCTGCGCGACGGACTGGCGGCCTACGATGTACTGGTCATGCCGTTCTGCGACGTGCTCACCGCCGGTGTTGCCGCACAGGTGGAGCGGTTTCAGGCACGCGGCGGCATCATCATCGCCGACGAGACTCTGGCGCCCCGAATCACGCCCGACATCCTGCTGGAGAGTCGGCGGCGATCGGGCCGACCGGACGAGGACAAGGCGGCGCTTCAGGCGCTGGCCGTGGACCTGCGGGACCAACTCGATCCCTACCTCGAGCGCTACGGCGAGTCCGACAATCAGGATGTGGTGGTGCGCTTCCGCCGCTACCGTGACGCCGACTACATGTTCGCCATCAACGACCGCCGCACCTTCGGTGACTACGTGGGCCATCACGGCCGCGTGATGGAGGAGGGTTTGCCCGCATCGGCGCGTTTCAGCCTGCGGCGCGATACCGGCACGGTCTACGATCTGGTGGCTCATCAGCCGGTCCAACTGCTGCCGACAGCGACGGGGATCTCCTTCGAGGCGAATCTGCCGCCAGGTGGCGGGGGGATCTACCTGGTCGTTCGCCGGCCGGTGACTGGCGTGGACCTGTCCGTCGTGCCGACGGCAACCCTCGGTGGATCCGTGGATCTGACGGTTACCGTGCTCGATGCGGAGGGTCCGGTGCCGGCTGTCGTGCCGGTGCAACTGGAGGTCGTCGACCCGGCGGGCAGGGAGGCGGAGTTCACCGGCGATTACGCGGCAAGGGATGGCAGCCTGACAGTGCAGCTTGACCTGGCCGGGAATGACCTTCCGGGGCGCTGGACGATTCGTGCGACAGAAGGAGCGTCAGGTCTGGCTGCAGAGCGTGCCGTAGACGTCCAGGTCAGTTCGCCACAGCGATGACGGCGAATTCCTCGCCGTTGGCATCATAGGGATCACCACAGACATTGGCGCAGGTCTCGATGATACGCAGACCGGCGGCGGCAAATTCTGCCTGCAGACTCTCCGGACTGAAGTACTGCAGCCAGTTGTAGATTTCCCATCGACGCTCCGGCTCGAAGATCGTGTAGTGATCGAGTCCGATCCTCTCGTCGTCGTAACGGAAGGACCGCATGACGCCGTAGTAGGGTCCGGCAGCCCAGAAACCGTCCAGCAGTCGTTCATCGAAGAGAATGGTCTCCTCCTTGCTGGCAAGGGCTACCAGGGAGACGACGTCGAGCAGCAGATGGCCGCCATCGGCTATGAGATCGCGAAAAGTGCACAACAGTCTGTGGCGACTGTCGGGTGGCAGGGGGCACAGATCACAATAGATGAGGGTTACCAGGTCCGCGGTACCCCGGGGTCGGTAGCCCACGTAGTCGGCATGGACGTAGTCGATGTCGAGGCCGGCGGCAGCCGCGCTGCCACGGGCGTGATCCAGAGATCTCAGAAAAAAGTCGATACCGGTAACGGCTGCACCCCGCCGGGCGAAGCCCGTGGTGTAGAGGCCGGGACCGCAGCCGAAGTCGACGACCCGCTGGCCCGGGGCCAATCTGAAGCGCTCCGTGATCCAGTCCAGCGAGCGCTCGATGAAGGTACCCGGCCGGGAGGCGGCCGCATCGTCAGGTTGGAGATGATACCGCAGCATCTGCGCAGAGATGTGCTCATCCGTCCACAGCGTATCGGTGGTGACGACGGAAAACGGCGCTGGCCGACCCATGGCTTCGGCGAGGGCGGCATAGGTAGCCTCAGGCATGTTCGAAGGGCTTGCCATATTCGGCTATCATACCCGGATCTCGGAGGCAGGCAACCATGACGATCAGGAGGAGTGGAAGATGCAGGCTGTGAATGAAGATCCCTTCGGAACGGATCGCGACTGGACGGCGAACACTCCCGTGTCCTACCCGGATCCGGCCTGGGAGGTGATCGATACAAGATTCACGGCGAGACAGGGCAACGCCACACTGCAGCGGATCTGGCACGGCGTCGGTCACGATGCCGCGTTGTGGGCGGAGGGACCGGTGTGGATGGGGGACTGGGGCTGCCTGATCTGGAGCGACATTCCCAATCACCGTACCCTGCGCTGGTGCGAGGAGGACGGCCACGTCAGCGTGTTTCAGACCGAGTCCGACTACGCCAACGGGCACACGCGTGACAACCATGGCCGGCTGGTTGCCTGCGAGCACGACACGCGCCGGGTGACCCGTCGGGAGTACGACGGCAGCTGGACCGTGCTGGCCGACTCGTACGAGGGCAAACGACTGAGTGCGCCGAATGACGCAGCGGTGCACGCGGACGGGTCGGTGTGGTTCACCGATCCAGGGTACGGGATCCTGTGGCCGTACGAGGGTCACCTGGCGACGCCGGAGTTGCCGACCCGGGTCTACCGGGTAGATGGCAGGACGGGAGTGTTGAGCGCCGTCGCCGAAGGGCCGATGCATCGGCCGAACGGGATCTGCTTTTCCCCGGACTATCAAAAGGTCTACGTCGTCGACTCGGGGGCCTCCGACGGCCCCGACTACGCGGCGAACATCATCGAGTTCGACGTCACGGCCGATGGCACGGGGGCGACGGAACCGCGAGTCTTCGCGGACTTCGCCCCCGGTTTCACCGACGGCATTCGCAGCGACACCGAAGGCAATCTGTGGTGCAGCTGGGGTTGGGGTGGCCCGGATACGAACGGCGTACGGGTGCACTCCCCGGACGGTACGCTGCTGGCCATACTGCACACGCCCGAGGTGATTGGCAATCTGTGCTTCGGCGGCACCAAGAAGAACCGCCTGTTCATGGCAGGCAGCACATCGATCTATTCGATCTATGTGAATGCGGTGGGAGCCGCCTTGAGCTGATCGGGGAAGGGGTCTTGCCGCGACGAGATCGGCGAAGTTGCTTGAGGGCAGACCGTACGACACGCACCTGGACTGAGACAGATGAGAAGGAGTTCGAGATGACGACGCAGACACCGCAGCAGCTGGGTGTGTGCAGCTGGTCGATGCTGCCACAGAACGCCGACGACATGGCGCGTATCATGGGTGAGTTGGGCCTGAAGAAGCTGCAGCTGGGTCTGGTGCCCCATCGCGACGACGCCGGCATCGTCGACGGTGTAGCCGAAGCGCTGGAGAAGGTGGGCGCCCGCGTCGTGTCCGGCATGTTCGGGACCATCGGCGAGGACTATACGACGATGGAAACGATCAAGGTCACCGGGGGCATCGTGCCAGACGAACACTGGGAGGCCAATCAGGAGGTGGCTCGAGGCGCGGCGGCTCGAGCGAAGCGTTTCGGCCTGCCCGCCGTGATGTTCCATGCGGGTTTTCTGCCGCACGACATGGCCAGTGCCGAGTTTCAGAAGCTGGCGGGCCGGATCGAGGCGGTAGCGGGCATCTTCGGCGAGCAGGGCCTCGACATGATGTTCGAGACCGGGCAGGAGACGGCCGACGACCTCTGGGCCTTCTTCGACCATATGGAAGAGCGTGGCGTGAGCAACATCGGCGTGAATTTCGATCCGGCGAACATGATCCTCTACGACAAGGGCGAGCCCATCGAGGCGCTGCGCAAGCTGCTGCCGCGGGTGAAGTCGATCCACATCAAGGACGCCGTGCGCACGACGACGCCGGGTGATTGGGGTGCGGAGGTGCCTGTCGGGGAGGGGCAGGTCGACTGGCATGCCTTCCTCTCCGTGCTGAGCGAAGGCGGTTACACCGGTGACATGCACATCGAGCGCGAGGGTGGCGACGATCGCATGGGAGACGCGAAACAGGCGATCGATGTGCTCACCAGGGTGATGGCGGAGGTGGGCTGACGATGCGCTTCGAGCACGAACCAGCCGACGACGATCTGGCCTCGATCCGTATAGAAGGGCTGGAACAGGATCTCACGATCCTGCATGTGACAGACAGCCACATGGCGGAAGGGGATGATCGCGATCCGGATGCGGCCGATGCGGTGACCCGTCTGCAGAAGATGTTCCAGGAGCGCACGCCGGGTGGTGTGCCAGCGTGGGACCTGTTCCGGCGGGCCCTGGCCATGGGTGCTGGGCGTGCAGTCGACGCCGTGGCGCTGACCGGCGATATCATCCATTTCCCGTCCTTCGCCGGAATCGGGATCATTCAGGCCGGCGTTGACGAGCTCGGCGTACCCGCAGTCTACACACCCGGAAACCATGACTGGCACTTCCAGCATCTGGAGTGGAACCAGGACACGCGGGCAGAATACTACCCGCGCTTTCACGGGCTGACCGACGGCAATCCCTCCTTCGGGTCCACTGAGGTCGGTGGTGTGCGTCTGGTCACCCTCGACAACTCGATGTATCAGGTGACGGATGAGCAAGTGGACTTTCTACGCGACGAACTGGACAGCGGGCAGCCCTGCCTGCTGTTCATCCACATCCCGATCTGGCTCAAGTCACTGGCACCGGAGGTGATGGACAAGTGGCAGGCGCCGATCATGATGGCGTCGCCTGACGGGTGGACGGAGGAGTCTCGGGAGAAGTGGCGGGTCGCGGAGACATCGGCCAGCACGAAGGCCTGCCATGAGCTGCTGACATCAAAGGCGGCGACGAATCTGGCCGGCATCTTCTGTGGTCACGTCCACTTCGCCCACGCTGGCGAGGTGCAACCGGGCTGCCAGCAGTACGTAACCGCGCCCGGTTTCGAGGGTGGCTACCGCTGGATCGAACTGACCGCCCTGGACTAGTGCCGTCCGCCCCGCGAGCCTGATCTACTGGTCGTTGAGGACGGTCCCGTACACCGCTTCCTGATCGCTGGCAATCCGGTCCCACGTGAAGCGTTCCGCCCATGTGCGCCCAGCCGCCCCCAGCCGCGCCCGTTCGTGGGGGTCGTCGAGGAGACGGCGCATGGCTACCGCCAGGGCCTCGACATCGCCCGAGGGCACGAGATGGCCTGTCTCGCCATCGCGGACGGCGTCTACCAGGCCGGGAATCCTGGTGCCGATGACGGGCTTGGCAGCGGCGGATGCCTCCACGGCGGCGATACACCAGCCTTCATATCGCGAGGGCGTGCAGACGAACAGGGAGCGGCGATACAGTTCGCGCCGCTCCTGCTCACTGACCGCGCCGACAAGCTCGATCCGCGAGGTGATACCGAGCTCCTCGGCGAGACTTGCCAGTTCCTGACGATCCTCGTCAGATCCCCGCCCCGCCACCTTCAACCGTACCTCCGTGGTGCCGATCCGGGCGAAGGCCTGAAGCAGCAGATCGATGCCCTTGGTGTAGATGTCGTGGCGGCCGAAGTAAAGGATGTAGTCGTCTTCTTCGGCAGGCGTGACGAAGCAGGAATCGTCGACACCCGTATAGACGAGGTGCAGCCCCTGAGGGCCGCGGATGTCGGCGATCGTATCACGCACGCTGGGAGAGATGGACAACACATTGGCGTACGCACGCAGAGTCGTCGACTCGATGTAGGGAGTGGCGCGCCCGACGAGGGGGTGCTTTTCGACCGCGTGCCCGCCCATGATATGGAAACACTCCAGCAGCGAGCCGTGGCGTCGGGCACTGGTGGCGAAGACGGGAGCGAAGGCTGAGAACCCATAGACCCAGAGGTCGTAGTCGGCCCGCATGAGGTATGTAGTAGCGGCAACGCCGAAAGCCAGGCGACTGACGGCATACGACTGCGGCGAGCCCACGCGGACAAAACGGATGCCATCGCGCTCCTCCTCTTCGGGAGCGTCTGGATACCGCCCGGCGAGGATGGTGATCTCGTGGCGCTCCGCCAGTCGCTGGCTGATCTGGTGTGTGCGCAGGGCGCCGCCGCCAGCCAGCCAGGGGTTCCACGGGTCGTCGTAGGTGGTGTGCAGGATCTTCACAGACAGGATTCAACTCGAAGGCAGGCCGTGCGGCAAGTCGGCTTCGTCGGCTGTCGGCTACCAGGGCAGCCTTTCGATGGCCCTGGCCTCACCTGAACCAGCGTGTATCTCGCCAATGAAACGGGTGTGCATTCCGGCCTGAGACAACCGATCCGAGAGCTGTGGGGCAAACTCAGGGGAGCAGACGCAGACGAGACCGGCACCGAGGTTGAAGGTGCGCAACATCTCGTCATCGTCGATCTGGCCGGCGTCGCGGATGGCGCCGAACACGGGGGGGATCGACAACTGGCTGAGGTCGACGATGGCGTCGGCATTCTCCGGAAGGACGCGTTTGAGATTGTCCAGGATCCCGCCACCGGTGATGTGCGCCATGCCGTGCAGGCCGGGTTGGCCGAAATGCTCCTTCAGCGCCGGGTAGTAGCCGGTGTGGGGCCGCATGATGACATCGATGAAGGCGTCGCCGTCGAGATCGAGTGTGCGCAGATCAGGATCTCTTGCCATGAGCTCACGAACCAACGTGTAACCATTGGTGTGCAGACCGTTCGAGGACAGGGCCAGCAACACGTCTCCCGGACGGATGGCGCCGCCGTCGACCGCGGCGGACCGGTCGACGACACCGATCACCGTGGCCGACAGCACGAAGAGGCCGTCCACCACAACGCCGGGCTGGACGGACGTCTCGCCGCCGATGAGGACACACTCCTGTTCCTGGCAGGCGACGGCCATTCCCTGCACCAGCCGTCCGACGATGTCCTGATCGAGCTGACCGCAGACGATACAGTCGGTGACGTACATCGGCCGGGCGCCCATGACGATGACGTCGTTGACCGTATGGTTGACCAGGTCCCGACTCAGGTCTTCGAGCTGGTCCAGCTCGATGGCGAGCTTCTGCTTGGAGCCCGGTTCATCGGTCTTGATGACCAGGAGAGGATCGGTCAGTCCCGGGAACGTGCCCAACACGAGTGGGGCGAAGGCGCCCAGCTTGTTGAGGACGCGGGGATCGCCGCTGTTGATGCTGTCCGCCATGCGGCGTTTCACCGCGTCGGTGGCGTCGATGTCGACCCCGGTGTCGGCGTAGGTCAGTTTTCCGGTCATGGATTCCTCTGTCTGCATTCTGGCAGGATTGACGGGGCGAAGGGGAATGCTCTTCGTACCCTGGTACAGTGTCTGGAATCTAGTATATCCTCAATGGAATCATGGAGTTGTTATGGCTCAGCGCAAGCAGTTCCGGTGTGGTGTGGTAGGCTACGGTGGCGCCTTCAACATGGGGCGTGCCCATCTGAGCTCGATGCAAAAGAATCCGGGCATGGTGGCAGCCGGGGTGTGTGAACTGGATGACTCGCGGCGGCGGGTTGCGGAAGAGGACTTTCCCGGAATCTCGACGTACGGCTCAGTGGGCACCATGTTACGCCATGCCGACCTCGATCTGGTATCGATCATCACCCCCCACAACACCCACGCCAAGCTTGCTATCCAATGTCTGGAGGCCCGGGTCGGCGTCGTCGTCGAGAAGCCGATGGCCATCACGTCGAAGGAAGTGAAGTCGATGATGGCCATGGCCAGACGCCGCAAGGTCATGCTGTCGACGTTTCACAACCGGCGCTGGGACGGCGACTTCATGCTGCTGCGCGATCTGATCCATAAGGAGAAGCTGATCGGCAAGGTGTTTCGGGTCGAGGCCGGCTCGGGAGGCTACGGCAAGGCGCGGGACTGGTGGCGGGCGGACAAGAAGATCTCTGGTGGAGCCATCTACGACTGGGGCGCCCACTTCACCGACTGGATTCTCAATCTCGTCACCGACGACATCGACTGGGTCAGTGGTTATCAGGTGAAGAACAAGGCCTGGGGCAAGGACTATACGAACGAGGATCACTCCGAATATACCTTGAAGTTCAAGAAGGGGTGTGTCGCCAATCTGATGATTTCCAACATGGCCCTGTCGTCGCGGCCGAAATGGCGGATCCTGGGCGATCAGGGCTCTATCGAAGCGGTGGGCAACAATGAATTCCTCGTCAAGTCGATGGTCAACGGCAGGCAGATGCAGACCACGGCGTCACCTGCTGACTCAAACTGGGACGCCTATTACGAGAACGTCTACCGCCATCTTCAGGGACGGGCGAAACTCGTCATCACACCGGAGTCGGCCGCCCGAGTCATCGGTGTGCTGGAGGCAGCGAACCTGTCCGCCATCAAGCAGGGCGGGGCGCCGGTGAAGCCGGCCTTCGTCTGAAGATGGAGGAGCTAGCGGCCGAAGCAGCGGAGCGGACATCGCGACTGCTGGGTCCCGGCGCCCGATCGGGGGTTGTCGTCGTCGGTCTGTCCGGAGTGCGGCGTACGAGAAACCTGGCCCTGGTGTTCATCGATGCGTCGGTATCTGACAATACGCAGAGGGAGATGGCACGACTGACGGAGCATGGTACCCGCGTCTTGCGCTGTGCAAGTCTGGGGGATTTGACGAGGACCATGGGGCGCGAGGACGCTTCGGTAGTGGGGGTGAAGGCCGGGCCCCTGGCCAGGGGTATCGTGAAGCTGCTGCCGGACTCGAACACAACGACTCAATCACGGGGTGCATGAATGCTGCTCTGGGAACTGACATCGCCTGAGATCGCGGCGCTGCCGCGGGATACCGTCGTACTGATTCCGGTGGCGTCCTGTGAGCAGCACAGCCTGCACCTGCCCGTGTGGACGGACAGCTTCATCGGCCAGGATGTCGCCCGACGAGTGCACGAGAAGATACCAGAGGATGTGCTCGTGTTGCCGGTGCAGTGGCTGGGGTACTCGCAGCACCACAGCCGCTATCCCGGCACGGTGAGCGCCGATTCTTCCACCCACATGGACCTGATGCTCGATATGGTGGACAGCATGGTGCGTCACGGGTTCCGCAAGATCGTGCTGCAGAACAGCCATGGTGGCAATGGCGCCGGCATCCAGGTGCTCCTCCAGCGTCTCATGGAGAAGTACCCGGACGAGGAAGCGGAGTTCTATTCGCGCTGGGCGTGGGCGGGCAGTGACACGCTGAACTCGATCCGCACATTGCCCGGGGGCTCCGGTCACGCCGGCGAGACGGAGACGGCCATGATGCTGGCCATTCGTCCGGATCTGGTGAAGACGGATCGACTCGACCCGGACGGCGAGCGTGAGGGTATGCGGATGCCCGGTGTCTCGGGTTACCATCGCTTTGATCAACGGACCCGTCATGGTGGAGTCGGTGACCCGCGACCTGCCACGCCGGAGATGGGGGAGGAGCTGCTGGAGGCATCTGCAGCCGAAGTAGCGCGAGACGTGATCGCCATCCGGGCCCTCAGGCCCTTCGAGCGCTAGACCCATCAGCACAGCACAGCACAGCACAGCACAGCAGATGACCGAGGTCCAGGCCCAGAGCCCGCCGCGGCTCCTCGAGCCGGTGACCGGTGACGCCGCAGATCTCGTGCTGGGTCGGATCGCCGAACATGTACCCGCTGGCGAGGACATTCTGATCCGTGTGTTCGCCGACCTGGACGACGACCGCGCCTATTCGACACGATGGGTCGTCGTCACCGAGAAGCGGGTACTCGTCGTGCCCGTGGCCGACACACCTGTCCAGGAGGTGGCCGTCAGCGAGCTGGCCGTCGTCCGTGCCGATGCCCTCGTCGGCGGTGCTCAGCTGACGCTGGAGTGCACCCATCGGCCCACCCTGACCGTGCCCTACACCGGCACGCAGTCGGTGAAGTTTTCTGAAGTCGCCCGCGGCCTCGAGCAGCTGCGCAAGGGCGAGACCTTCCGCGTCAACTCCAAGCTGGATCGTATCCGTTGCGAGAAGTGCAACCGCCTGCTGCCGGAGAAGAACGGTCTGTGCCCGGCCTGTGTGCGCCGCTGGGCGACGCTGGGTCGCATCGTCAGCTACATGAGTCCGTACAAGGTTCGGTCTGCGGTTCTCGCCCTTGCCTCCGTGGCCACCACGGTGGCAGAGCTGTTGCCACCGTTGATCACAGAGCGGCTCGTGGACGACGTACTGGTGCCGAAGTCGGACTCGCCGGCGCCGATGGACGAGCGCGTCTTCCTCCTCGGTATGCTGGTGCTGGCCTTCGCGGGTGTGCGCGCCTGGAGTTGGGTAGCCGAGATGGTCCACGGCTGGGTGGTGACCTGGCTCAGCGCCCGCGTCACGTCAGACATCCGGGCACAGCTGTTCACCCGGCTGGAGATGCTGTCGTTGCAGTTCTACGACAAACGTCAGGTCGGTGGGCTGATCTCGCGGGTGACGCGGGACTCGGAGATGCTGCAGAGCTTCCTCATCGACGGCCTGCCCTACCTGCTGATCCATGGCATGATGATCCTCGGCATCCTCGTTCTCATGTTCTCTCTGTCGTGGAAGGTGACGCTGCTGCTCCTGATTCCCATGCCCCTGACCTTGCTCTGGAGTGTGCTCTTCTGGAAGCGGATGCGCCGCATCTTTCACAAGTACGGACATGGGTGGTCGGAGCTGGGCAATCGTCTGAATGAGTCCCTGCACGGGATTCGTGTGGTCAAGGCGTTCGCCCAGGAGCCGCGGGAGCTGGCCTCCTTCGAGAAGATCAACGACAGCCTCGCCGACATCTCCGTCCGTACGGCGCGGAACTGGCGACTGCTGTGGTCGACCATGTCGCTGATCACTGGCGCCGGCATGGTGATCATATGGTACTACGGTGGCCTCGAGGTCCTCGACGATCGACTGACCCTGGGGCAGCTGTTGGCACTCTACTCCTATATGCATCTGGTCTATGGACCGATGGAGTGGTTCGCCGAGGTCAATTCGTGGATGACCCGGGCCTTTGCTGGGGCCGAGCGCATCTTCGAGGTCATCGACACAACACCGGAAGCCTACGATGATCCTCGGGCCGCCCGGATGCCGATGATGACGGGCCGTGTGGTCTTCGACAACGTCTCCTTCGGCTATGACAAGTCGAAACCGGTGCTGCACGACATCGAACTGGAAGTCGAACCCGGGGAGATGATCGGGTTGGTGGGGAAGTCGGGGGTCGGCAAGACGACGACGGTGAATCTGGTCTGCCGCTTCTACGATGTCGATCACGGTGGCATCTCGATCGATGGCATCGATATCCGCCAGATCAAACTGAATGACCTGCGACGGCAGATCGGTATCGTGCCACAGGACCCGATTCTGTTCTCCGGTACCATCGCCGACAATATCGCCTACGGCAATCCGGATGCGAAGCTCGAGGCGATCATGGATTCCGCCCGGGCGGCCAACGCCCACCGTTTCATCATGACAAAGGATGACGGTTACGAAACCAAGGTAGGAGAGCGTGGTGCAGGATTGTCCGGAGGCGAGCGTCAACGCATCGCCATCGCCCGCTCCATTCTACGCGACCCACGGGTTCTCGTCCTCGACGAAGCGACCTCATCCGTGGACGTGGAGACGGAAAGGCAGATCCAGGAGTCGCTCGCCCGCCTCGTGGCGGGACGCACGACCTTCGCCATCGCCCATCGCCTGTCGACATTGCGCAACGCCGACAGACTGGTCGTTCTCGACGCCGGTCGTGTGATCGAAGTCGGAACCCATCAGGAACTGATGGATGCCGACGGACATTTCGCCGAACTGGTGCGCCTGCAACAGGAAGTCGCTCAGATCATCGCGGTGCAGGAATAGGTATGGCCGAACCGAACAGCCATCAACCAGCGCCTGACTTCATCGGGTCGGTGCGCGCGGATCTGGCTGCGAGCATCAATACGCGCCTGGCCGCCGGCGAGACACTCCACATCCGCATGGCGACGGACATGCTGGATAACTCCCGGTATGGCGAGCGCTGGCTGTTGGTGACAGACAGGCGCGTGCTGCTGGTGCCATCCGGCGGTGACCTAGAGCCAGGGGACGGGATTGTCGAGATCCTCCTGGAGAACGTAGGAGAGGTGCGAACTCAGGATCTGGTCGGCGCCGCCCGGATGGAACTGGAGCGCAAGGATGGTGGCCAGGAGATCGTCCACTACTCGCGCACGCTGGTGGCCAGATTCTCCGAGGCGGCAGCCGCGATCCGCAATCTCGCAAAGGGAGAGGCCCCAGGCCTGCCTACCGAGATGGAGCGTACCCGCTGCGACAAGTGCCACCGACTGCTCCCCGACAAGGACGGGATCTGTCCCTTTTGCATCCGCAAGTGGGATACGATCAAGCGTATCGCCATGTTCCTGGAGCCACAGAAGGGCAAGGTGGCCATTTTTATGGTTGTCTCGCTGATCATGACCGCCCTTGGCCTGGCACCGCCGTATGTGGTGATGCGCCTGGTGGTCGACGAGGTCCTCACCAAGCCTCGACCCGCGGATGCCCCGCAACTGTTGGCTCAGCTCGTGGGCGTCCTGATCGCGGTGACGCTGGTTCGCTGGCTCCTTGACATCGTTGATGGCCTGTTGCGAGCAGAAGTAGCTGGCCGAACGGCACAGAACATCCGGTCTCAGCTGTACGGCGCCCTGCAGTTTCTGCCTGTGCGTTTCTTCGACAAGCGTCAGGTGGGCAGCCTGATTTCACGTTTCATGCAGGATGCCGATCGTCTGGAGATGTTTCTCCTGTTCGGTGTGCCCTTCATCCTCAGCCACCTCCTGGAGGTGTTCGGCGTCCTCGGTCTGCTGTTCTACCTGAGTTGGAAGCTGACCATCTATGTACTGTTGCCGGTGCCCTTCCTCGTCATCGGTGCCCTGAGGAAATTCGGCACCCTGCGCCGCCTGTGGACACAGTGGCACACGAAATGGTCGCTGTTCAACACGCATCTGAACGAATCGATACACGGAATCCGCGTGGTCAAGGCTTTCGCTCAGGAGCCGCGGGAGCTACGACGGTTCACGCAGAGCAACGAGGAACTGCGTGACATGGCCGTCTCGGCCGAGAGGTCCTGGTTCATCTTCTCCACCACTCTCTATTTCATCATGTCCTTCGGGCTGTTTCTCACCTGGTACTTCGGCGGACTGCAGGTACTGCAGGGGGAGTTGACCATGGGCGGACTGATGGCATTCATCTCCTACATCTGGATGTTCTACGGCCCCCTGCAGTTCTTCTCCAACCTGAATAACTTTCTGACGCGTGCCTTTGCCGGCGCCGAGCGGATTTTCGAGATCCTCGATTCGAGCGCCGAACCCTTTGAGGCCCCCGGCGCCAGGCCGATTGTTGATATGCAGGGCCGCATCGTCTTCCGCGACGTCTTCTTCGGTTATGATCCGGGGAAGCCGATTCTGAAGGAGGTCAGCCTGGAGGTGCAGCCGGGAGAGATGATCGGACTGGTGGGCAAGTCCGGTGTTGGCAAGAGCACGCTGATCAACCTCATATGCCGCTTCTACGACGTCGACAAGGGCTCGATTGAACTTGATGGGGTCGACTTGCGGGACCTGCGGCTGGGCGATCTACGGGAGCAGGTGGGTATGGTGGCACAGGAGTCGTTCCTGTTCAACGGAACGATCGCTGAGAACATCTCCTACGGTCGTGAAGATGCCAGCTTCGAGGAAATCATGACGGCCGCGAAGGCCGCCAACGCTCACGAGTTCATCGTCACCAAACCAGAGGGCTATGACATGCTCGCCGGGGAGCGTGGCGGACGGTTGTCCGGCGGTGAGAAGCAGCGGGTCGCCATCGCCCGGGCGATCCTGCACGATCCCAGGATCCTGATCCTCGATGAGGCGACCTCGGCAGTCGATACACCCACCGAAAAGAAGCTGCAGGAGGCGATCCAGCGTCTCGTGGCGGGGCGCACGACCTTCGCCATCGCCCACCGCCTGTCCACGTTGCGTTCAGCTGACCGCCTGGTCGTGCTCGATGATGGCAAGGTGGCGGAGGTGGGAACCCACGCGGAACTGATGGAGCGAGAGGGGATCTTCCACAAGCTGGTGACCACACAGCAACAGACGACGGCAGTCATGGCTGTCGGCGGCGGCGCCGATCGAACTGCAGGGAATGGCCGGTGAAACCAGGCGCCTCGATCATCCTTCGCTGCGCGAAGGACACGGATTCTCAGATCGGCGGCGGCGCCGATCGAACTGCAGGGAATGGCCGGTGAAACCAGGCGCCTCGATCATTCTTCGCTGCGCGAAGGACACGCAAGGCCGGACCGGCGGCGGTGCTGATCGAACTACCGGAGAATGACGGTGAGCTCGAACGCCAGCGATGACTCTGCGGTACTTCGGGAGCGGTTGGCGAGCCTCGAACGCGAGTACCGGAACGAACTGGCGGCGCGAGAGAAGCGCCAGGCCTGTGACGAGGCCCTGTCGGCACTGCGTCAGCAGGTCTGGTCGATGCGACGCGGCGATGACCTGGTGGCGGTAACCGACGCCATCGGAACCTGCCTCACGGAGGCTGGAATCGGACGCCATGCTCACGGTATCAACTTCGTCCATGAGGATGATGCCCCGCAGGGCCTGACCCAGATTCTACGCACAACGGAGGGCGCGGCAGAGACTCTCGTCAAAGACCTGAAGCCCGGAAGCGCAATGGAAAGATGCTGGCAGGACCGTCGCGTCGTCTACCGCCGGGATCTGCTGGAGTCCGATCCCTACGGTGAATTCGATATCTGGGCACGGGATGCGCCTCCGGCACCGAGACGGTCTGTGGTGGACATTCCATTCTCCCACGGAACATTCGCGGTCAATAGCCTGGAACCGGACGCCTTCTCGAATCTGGACATCGCCTTCTTCGAGCGCGTTGCCGGTGTGCTGTCGGAGGCGATGCAGCGTTGGGCCGATCTTGGACTGTTGGAGAGGCGCAACGCCGAACTGGCAGAGCAGCTGCGCGAAGGACAACGGCGCGAAGAGGAGCTGGCGCAGACGAACCATCGGCTCGAGGAGCGTGAACGGCTGTTGAGCGCCTTCCACGAGACGGGCAAGGCTCTGCTTGCCGCCCTCGATCCGGACACGATCCTGGACACGCTGTCCATGCAGGTCATCGAGGCCGGTGTGTTCCGCAGCATCATGATCGCCGTCGTCGATGCGGAAGCCAGCAAAGTGTGCGTCGTGCGGGCCTACAACCGCGTCCGGGGAGATGACGGTTCCTGGGAACCGGTGCAGAAGGCGGATCTCGCAGTGGGTTTCGAGTGCGACCTCGACGACGAGATCATCACGGCCACCGTGGCCCGCACCGGAGTCATGGAGGTCGTGGAAGGCTGGGACGATCGCTACGATGAGCGCCTCAGGGAAACGACATCACCCCAGGCGGTGGCCTACTTCGTCCCGATCATGCACAAGGGACGACCGATTGCCGTCCTCGGAACCGGAAGTTCGCGGGCCGAGAGAGGAGAGGTGCTGCGTCGGATCGACGTGCTGCGGCCCTTTTTCGATCAGGTGGCCATCGCCCTGTACCACGCCCGTCTGTATGCCGACCTTCAGGAACGGGAGCGCCAGCTGCGCCAGATGCAGAAGATGGAGGTGATGGGCGAGTTAACAGCTGGCATAGCTCACAACTTCAACAATCTGCTCCAGGGAGTGACCGGCAATCTGGAACTGGCTATCGAAGAGGCGACGGCCGACGTGCGGGACCGGATCACCGACGCCTTGCGTATCGTCAACACCCAGGCCGAACTGGTTCGCCAGCTGATGGCGTACACACGCAGGGGAACCGGCGCGGCACAGGAGCCGGTCGATATCGGCGCCATCGTCGAGTCGGTGGTCGGCATGTGCCGCAATACCTTCGATCGCCGCATCGAACTCCTCTGTGACATCGACGGGGGCTGCCCATCGGTCCTTGGGGACGCCGCCCAACTGGAGCAGGTCGTGCTGAATCTGTGCCTGAACGCGCGTGACGCCGTGACCGAGGATGAAAGCAGCGAGCCGCGAATCTCGATCCGCGTGGGTCTACAGATCGACAGTGGCGCGCGGAATGTCCGCCTCAGCATTGCGGACAACGGCGCCGGCATGGACCGGGCCATCTGCGAGCGCGTGTTCGATCCGTTCTTCACGACCAAAGAGGTGGGAAGCGGGACCGGGTTGGGGCTGTCCATCGTGCACGGGATCGTGCGTCAGCACCAGGGAAGCGTTACCTGCGACAGTCGGGTCGGCGCGGGCAGCACCTTCCACGTCGTTCTGCCAGCCTCGGACAGCGATGCCAGTGAGTCCCCGTCTGCCGACGAGCCTGCTCCTGAGAAAGGAGATGAGACGATTCTCCTGGTTGAGGACGAGGAGGCCGTACGCAGCACGGTGGCCTTCGTGTTGCGTCGTCTCGGGTATCGCGTGTTGGTGGCCGCCGATGGGGAGGAGGGACTGGCTGTTCTGGAACGCAGTCGCGAATCAGTGGACCTGATTCTACTCGACGTGTCGATGCCGCGCATGACCGGGCCGGAGATGCTTCAGCGGCTGGACCCAGGTGACTGTGCCCCGGTGATTCTGTTCACCGGATACGCCATGCCACACGAGTTGCAGGACCGCGTAGCGGCAGTCCTGGAGAAGCCCCTGGGTCCCCGGGTGCTCCTGAGATGCGTGCGATCTGTCCTCGACGGCGCTGATCGAACGGCAGAAGACGGACGGTAAGTTCGAGCGCCTCGGCGTCCTTCGCAGCTATCACTGATCGAACAGGAGGCTCAGGTCCAGGGCGGGGGCGGAGTGCGTCAGGGCGCCGATCGAGATCACATCGACGCCGCTTTCGGCGGCGGCCCGGACCGTCTTCAGGTTGATGCTACCGGTTGCTTCCAGTTCGACTTCCGGGGCCTTTTCCCTGACGGCGATCACGCACTGGCGCATCAACCCGGGGGACATGTTGTCCAGTAGTATGCGGTCGGGCGCCCGGTGGCTGCCGCCGGCGATCAAGGCTCGAACCTGGTCCAGATCCTCCGCTTCGCACATGATGTGCATCTCGGGTCGGCCGGCCCCCTGAGCACCGAGGCGGGCACGGCGAACGGCCTCCATCACACCTCTGGCCGCGGTGACGTGGTTTTCCTTGATGAGAACCGCATCGTACAGGCCGTGGCGATGGTTGACGCCGCCACCGCAGCGCACGGCCTGCTTCTGCAGATCCCGGAGTCCGGGCACGGTCTTGCGAGTGTCCGTGATACGCGCGGCGGTGCCCGCTACGGCCTCAACGTAGGCGCGCGTAAGGGTGGCCACGCCTGACAGCTGCTGCAGGAAATTGAGGGCGGTGCGCTCACCGGTGAGGATGGCGGCGGCCGAACCGGAGATCTCCAGGACGGTTTCGTCGGTGCTGACGGTAGCACCGTCGTCGGCCCGTACCTGCAGCGACAGGGCGGGGTCGACGCGCAGGAAGACGGCGCGGGCGACCTCGACGCCGGCGACAACACCAGGGCCGCGGGCGATGATCCTGGCGCCGGCCGGAGTGTCGTCCTCCACCGTCCACAGCGTGGTGATGTCAGCCTCCGGAGTCAGGCTTCCCCCCAGGTCTTCGCGCAGAGCCTGATCGACGAGTCCAGTGACGGCGGTCCGGGAGATCTCTGTCGTCATCGCGAGTCCTTGCGGCCCTTGCCTTCGGAGTCAAGGGAGGCGGCCTGGGCCATCTTGTATTTCTCCTCCAGATCCAGCATGCAGCGGGTCTGTTTTTCAAGGGCGACGCGTTCGTCATCCATCGTGTCGGACTCGAACTTGAGATCTTCGAGTTCGGTCTTGACTTCGGCCACGCGACCATCGAGTTGTGACTGGGCGTCCTGCAGTTCGGCAACGGCTTCTCGCAGTTCGTTCCCACGTACCAGGTGGTTGAACAGCGCCAGCACACCGAGGCTGGCGAAGACGACGATGATCACGGCATAGAGGGCCTCGGTCACGGGGCTTCATCCTTTGTGTCGGCCGCCGCAACACCGCGATCCGGATCCGGCGGGTCGGCAGTTGCCGGCGCCGCGGCCTCGTCATCTTTGGCCGAGGGCTCGGCCAGTGACACCACCCACTGGCCTTCAGCACCGTCTCGCGGGCTGATTCCTGCACGGTCCCCGAGCAGTTCGTGAGCTCGTTCATTCAGCACGAGGGTTCCCGGATCGGCATCCTCGAGGAGCTGGCGGGTGCTGTGCAACGTGCGGGCGAAGAGTCGGTTCACGTGTTCCTGGTCGAACTCGGTGACCGTGATGCCGGCGACGAGAACGGCACGGGCAGCGTGTACCTGCTCGCCATGTGAGGCCCCGAGGGCGGTCATGAGATCGAGCGCCCCGGCCGGTTCATCGAAGGCGGTGGTCAACACCGCAGGACTGCCTTCGGGGGCTCCCTGCCGGGGTTCAGGGCCTGTAAAGAGCGCCCCGAGGGAGGTCAGCTGCTGCACGAGTTCACCGGCCAGCACCGTTTCAGAGCCATCGGCGGCGTCGCCGGCGCTGAACTCGACGACAAGGATCGAGAGACTCGTCAGGGCCGCCGTGACCTTGTCTGCCAGACGCAGACTGTGAGCGGTGCGCACGCCTTCGGGCTCGGGGATCGGGTGGCGGTTGACGCATTCGCGCAACTCACCTGTCAGCGTCGATGGCAGGGCGAGGCGCAGACGGCCAAAGAGATCGTCCTTGAAGCGACGGGCGTTGGCCAGCTTCTGCTGCACCGCTCCCCGTTGGGATCGCTGCACCTGCAGCTTGCCTTCGACTGCCTGCAATCGCTGGCGTTCACGTTTCACCTCGTGCAGCAGGCGAGCGTGTACATCCCGCAACCGACGCATGTGCAGGGAGGCGAGAAACTTGATGAGGGCGTAGCCGAAGGCTACGAGGATGGCAAGGAAACCAAGCCACATGGTGTCAGTCGCCCTGTCTCTTGCTGTCGGTCATTGCCGCCTGACGGGCATCCGTGGGAGAATACGCCTCGAGCAGGCCCAGTCTCTCAAGGAGCGGCATGAAGGCGAACAGATCTTTCAGCATGTAGGTAGCCACGCCCCCCTCATCAACGAGCCAGCGGAACAGCCTGTGGCCGGCGTCGAGCAGCTCGGCGTCCCCCGTCTCCTCGTAAGCCCAGGCCAACGGCGGCAGACACATGACCGTGGAGGCGTGTGGATTGTCACTGATGGGGGACTCCTTGTAGAAGAAGATACCCTCCCGCGTGCGGCCCTGTCGCGCCAGAAAGGTAGCACCCTTCAGCAACATCCGCCGAGCACGACGGTCCCCCGTGGCCGTGTAGTAGAGCTGCAATCCCTGAAGTACGCCCGAAATCATGAACGGCGTCGCACCCCGGTTGTGGCTGCCGATCTGGTCACGCCAGCGACCGTCATCGTCCTGCCAGACTTCCAGCATGTCGACGAGAGATTCCATGGCCGGCAGGAAGCGGTCCTCCGGGAAGGCATCGTAGAACGTGCCCATACCGGTGAGGGCCCAGCCGACGACTCGAGTCGAGAACGGCCACCGCCGCTGCTCGAGAGCCTGGGAGACCGCCTCACGCGTCAGCTGTTCCTTCCACGCGTAGGGCGCCGCGCGTCGGCAGTAGTCGGCGCACATCTCGGCCACCTCTCGCGCCCGGGGACATCCCGTGAGGAAGTGGTAATCGAGCAGCGAGCCAAGCCAGGTGTGACTCGTGCGCGGACCCATCAGCTCGGTCTCGTCGGTGTTGCTGAAATGATGGTTCTGCGACCACTCGAAGCAGGGGCCGCCGAGCCACTCCGGATGCTCGGTAGAGAAGTGGACAGTGTCCACATCCATCAGGTGGCGGGCCGCCGCCTCGCCTTCCCAGAACAGGCGTTGATCGCCGGCGCGCAGGTACTGGCGCAGCAGTGACCTGGGGAGTTCGTAGGCCAAATTCTCCGTCGTGCGGGTGACGGTGCGGCCGTCGGTCAACGTCTCCAGACGGACCTCGTCACCGTCGTTGAGGATTCCGCGGCCGTTCGGGGGGCGGCAGAATCGGCGCAGTTTCAGCTCCAGCGGCCAGTGTTCATCGCTGAAGCCGGGGAATGGGCCGAAAACGCCAGTTTCGCCCCACCGCGGCGATGGCAACTGCAGCAACAACGGCATCTCCACGGCGAGGGCATACCTGTCGACATCGCGGCCGTCGTCTGTGGGGGTGCCGAAGTGCAGGAAGACTTCATGTGTCCGGGCCATGCCCTGGGGGACCCGTAGCGGGAGATCGTGGGCAACGCCTCCGGCGTAGTCCATCTCCGTCCAGCGGCGTCCGGCTTCGACCTCCGGACCGCGGAATCCGGATAGGTCCGGGAACAGTTCTACTCCGAGGCGGTCGCCGTCGTAGGTCCACGACTTCGGATAGCTCTGCCAGGGGCGTCGCAGCTTGAGGGTGACCGCCCTGTCCGCGTCGCCTACCTGCAGCCAGCCGAGGGCGTTTGTCCGACGGTCGAGTCGTCGTCGCTTCGCGCCGGAGCCCCAGGTGATGGTGTGCCGCTCGAGATTCCACTGGGTCAGTTCGATGGTGCCGCTGTCAGCGGGGACGGGCGGGGTCAACTCCCAACCGGATTCAAAGGAGCCGATGTGGGCGCGACGTCCCGTGGGGGTAAGAGCCAGTGGCAGGTGGAAGAGAAAGCGGCGCAGGTGGACGAAGGGACGGGTCGTCTCGTCATGGACGAAGGTCAGCTGCACCCGGACGTGGGAATGACCCGCAAAGAAGTTGAGACGGGCAATCCACCCCAGCAGCCGTTGGCCATCACGCTGGAAACTCCCGTGGGCCCGAACACACAGCCGAAGGGCGTTCGTTTCCTCGACCTCGGCTCCCTCGACCGATCCGACATAGGGTGCGCCGCTGCCCTCCTCCCAGGCGAGCAGATCGGCCCCTTCGTCTGCAGGGCGCAGGTGTTCGCGCCGGCCGCGAGAAGCTGAGCGCACGAGCCGAGGGCCGGATCGGGACACACGAACGGCGAGAACACCGGTGAAGACATCGATGGCGTCGTCTCGCGTTTCGGATCGCAGGTCGGTGGCGGGGGTCGCTCCGTCGCCCTCGGTGTCGATCTGCAACTCGAGACGAGACTGGGCGGCCAGGTCAGTCTGCAGGTCGAGCAGGGCCCAGCGGATCGAACCATCTGGCCACGTCGCCTGGATCCCGGCACATGCAGGCAGCGGCTGACCGTCAGCACGCAGGACACGGATACGCGACGGGTCACGCAACTCACCGGAGGCGAAGGGCAATCCCGAGGTCACGGGCCAGGCGCTTCGGGCAACGCCGGCGGGCTCGACGATGTGGGCGGGAACGGAGGTCACGTAAGGTGGGTGCCGGTGGCTGGGAGGGGTGAGAAGGATACCCAGAAAGTCGGGCAACAGCAAAGGCTCGCGGCGTGACCCAGGACACACCGCCTTCTATACTTCAACTCCATGAAACACGATGCACGGCAGTACTACGGATGGGCGGAGTTGACCCCGGACGGGCCGGTGACGGCAGGCAGCGTGGGCACCTGGATGCTCCGCTACCATGTCGGCGAGTACGGCATCGACGATGGCGGCACGTTGAAGATTGCCTGGCGCTTTGCCTCTGACTGGGGCAAGCCGCAGTGCGATGATGCCGGGGATGTCAACTTCTATACGGTAACACACACGGGGGATGGCCGGGTCGCCCACAAGTGGGACCCGAAAGGCTACATCCGCCCCTGGCAGAAGTGTCTCGTCATCGACGTCGCCGAATGGGCTCTGGCCAGGGACGATACGATCACCGTCGTCTATGGCGACACAGCAGGCGGCTCGCCCGGGACGGTAGCGCAGACGTTCCGTGAGAGAACATTCGAGTTCAAGGTTGTCGTCGATGCCTTCGGTACCGGCCAGTTCGTCGAGATCGAGACGCAGCCCGAGATCGAGATCGTGCCCGATGTGGCCTCCCGTCTGGTGCTGGTGGCGCCGACGAAGGTGGCCTGCAACGAGGAGTTCTGCCTGGGTGTGAAGCTCGAGGATGAATGGGGGAATCCCGCTGTCGGCTATCGCGGACAGGTGGCCTTCGATGTCCCGGCCGGGGTCAGCGGCCTGCCCGAGACGATCGCCTTCGATGGCAGTGAAGGCGGAGCCCGACGGCTGGAAGGAGTGCGGTCGGGGGAGGCCGGCATTCTCACATTCACCGCCCGAGCCGACGGATCGCCAGACGAACTCACGGGCGAGAGCAACGCCATCGAGTGTGTCGAGAGCCATGCGACGCGGCGACCGTTCTGGGGAGACCTGCACGGTCAGAGCGAAGAAACGGTGGGTACGAACAGCGTCGAAGATTACTTCTGTTTTGCCCGCGACATCGCCTTCGTCGACTTCGCCGGCCATCAGGGCAACGATTTTCAGATCACCGACGACTTCTGGGAGCGCCTCGGACGCTGTGCCCGCCAGCTTCATGAACCGGGAAGGTTCGTCCTTTTTCCCGGCTACGAATGGTCGGCGACGACCCCCGCCGGAGGCGATCGCAATGTCTACTACCTGGAGGACGGGCAGCCCATCTACCGTACCAGCCACTGGCAGGTTCCCGGGCAGGGGCACCCCGAGACCGACAGATATCCCGTGGGAGAGTTGTTCGAACAGCTGAGGAAGGGGCGCCCTGCCCTCGTGGTGCCTCATATCGGCGGGCGTCCCGCCAACCTGGCGTTCCACGATCCCGAATTCGAGCCGGTTATCGAGATCACCTCGGCGTGGGGGCAGTTCGAATGGCTGTTGGAGGAGGCGATCGAGCGCGGTTACCGCGTCGGCTTCACCGGGGGCAGCGATGATCACAAGGGCCGACCCGGGGCCAGCTACCCGGGCTCGTCCTCCTTCGGTGTGTACGGCGGCATGACGTGTGTTCTGGCCGACGAGCTCTCCCGCGAAGGCGTCTGGGAGGCGCTGCATTCCAGACGCTGCTACGCCACGAGCGGGCCGCGAATCCTGCTAGAAGTGCAGGCAGAGGACGATGCCGGTGACAGTCACTGGATCGGTGAGGACTTCGACAGTGACCAGATACACCTGCGCCTGCACGCTGTCGGTACGGACGAAGTCGAGGAGGTGCGCCTCATGCGCGGCCTGGAATGTGTCTATCGCTGGCCCGAAACGGTGGCCCGCGATGCCGACCGCATCCGGGTCGTCTGGAGTGGCGCTCGCATCAAAGGCAGGGATCGAATCGCCACCTGGGACGGCGAACTGACCCTGACACCGGGTACAATCCGCAGTGCCGTGGGGTATGCCTTCGACAGCGCCAACGAGGGCATTGTGGAACAGAGCGACAGGAGGGTGGCCTGGCGCTCGGTTACCTCCGGCGACGAGGACGGGGTGATCCTGGACATCGAAGCATCCCCCGGTTCGGTCCTCCACTTCCAGTCACAGATTGCGGACTTCCAGCTGTCTCTGGCTGAGTTGAGTGACGAGCCCTTCGTCCACGCTGCCGGCGGCGTCGGACTGCAGGTGAAGATCGAATACCTGCCGCAGGGCAACGGCAGGCAGTGCAGCTTCGAGTACCGGGAGAAACTGCCGCCAGGCGACGTCACGCAACCCTACTACGTGCGCCTGACGCAGAGCGATGGCAACCGTGCCTGGAGCAGCCCGTTCTACGTCACCAGGAGGACCCCATGACGGTCACGGTTCACGTCACGCATGAGGCCGTTCACAAGGTCGGCGGAATAGGGGCCGTGCTCACGGGGCTGGTGACGGCTGCGCCCTATCGGGAGGCGACCGAGAGGACCCTTCTCGCCGGGCCCCTGTTCGACCGGCATCGAGTCGCCCCCCTCGGGCCTGACGGCACCGTGCTCTACGACAACTGGAACAACGTCTGGTCGGAGGCGGTGGGAACATTGCTCTATGAAATCGAGAAACGTCTGGGCGTGCGCATCGTCTACGGCCGGCGGCGCTTTGATTGTCCCGACGGCAGCGTGGTCGAGCCGGAAGTGCTCCTCGTCGATGTGGAAGGCAGCGTGCCCCACGGTCTGGCTCATTTCAAGTTTCGGCTGTTCGAGAGCTTCGGCCTCACTTCGGATCGTTACGACAGTCACTGGGAGTACGAGCAGTACATCCGTCTTGCGGAGCCGGCATACGAGGCCGTGATGGCTCTGCTCGGAGACCGCGCCGACACGCCGGTCCATATCATCGCCCACGAGTTCATGGGGTTGCCGACGGCGCTCAAGGCGAAACTGGTCGACGATCCGGGAGTGTTCACCGTCTTCTACGCCCACGAAGTGGCGACGGCACGCGATCTGGTCGACAAGCTGCCGGGTGGAGATGTGGCCTTCTATGGAGCCCTGCGTGCCGCCTCCGGGTCAGGACGGTACGTGGAAGATGTCTTCGGTCCACAGGACGCCTACTTCAAGCACGCACTCGTACGTCAGGCGTGGCGCTGTGATGCGGTCTTCGCCGTGGGTGATCTCATCCTGCAGGAGCTCCAATTCCTCGGCCCGGAGTTCGAGGCGTGTGAGATCGACCGTGTCTACAACGGCGTTCCGGTCGATGGTGCACTTGCCGCAGGCGAACGTGAGAAGGCGCGTACGCGTCTTGGCGCCGTCGCCGAGGGGCTGTTCGGCTGGACGCCCGACTTCGTCTTCACGCACGTTGGGCGACTGGTGCAGAGCAAGGGACTCTGGCGCGACCTGCTCGTTCTGCAGGCCCTCGAAAAGGAACTGGCGGCACGGGGACTGAGCGCGGTGCTTATCGTGCTGGCCACCGAGGCGGGTCCCCGGTTGGCAGCCAGCATCGAGCAGATGCGACTGGAGTATGACTGGCCTCTGGTGCATCGCGAAGGCTTTCCGGATCTGACACCTGGAGAGTTGAGTTTCGATCTCGAGGTCCGCTCGTTCAACGCGAAGGCCCGCCACTGCCGGGCACTGTTCATCAACCAGTTTGGCTTCGATGCGAGGAGCACGGGAGGCGTGGTCCCTGCAGGTGTGAGTTTCACTGACCTGCGCCGGGGAAGTGATGCAGAACTGGGGCTGTCCACATACGAGCCCTTCGGCATCGCCCAGATCGAGCCCCTGGCATACGGTGCGCTGAGCGTTATCAGCGATGCCTGCGGGTGCCTCGGGTTCCTGCAGGAGGTGACCGCTGAGACGGCAGGACCCCGGATCTTCGTCTGCGGTGATTACACCGACGCTGGCGAGGAGGTACCGGATGACGAAGCTGGCTGGCGGGTCCTCAATGCCGCGTCCCGCAGACGCCGCGAACGGCAGTGCAGCACGGAGGTGGCCAGCACTCTGGCGGCGGCCCTTCCGGCCACCGACACCGCTCGATCAGAGTTGCTCGAGGCGGGATATGCCGCGGCAGCCGCCATGAGTTGGGATCGCGTCGTAGAGACACAGTACCTGCCGGCCCTCAGACGCATGGAGCGCCGCCGGCAGTAGGACCAGATCAGGCCAGGGCCAGGACCTGACGTACGGTGTCGGCGAGAGCTTCGATGCTCACCGGCTTCTTGAGCACGGCGTGCACACAGTCAGGTCGGTATATCGTCGCTTCGTCGTCGACAAAACCGGAGACGATGGTGATGGGCACTTCGTCGCCGCGGTCGCGCAGCAGATACAGCAGGTCTTCGCCGTCGGCCGGACCCGGCATGTGCAGGTCGAGGAGGACGAGATCCACCTGGTGCTGGTCGAGAATCTGCAACGCTCGTCCCGCATCCTCGGCGCCCAGGCCGGTATGCCCCTGACGCTCAATCACGTTGATCATGAGTCGGCGAACGGCGTCGTCGTCGACGACGACGAGGATCTTGGTACCTGCCGGAGAATCCATCAGGGGGGTGTCTGGGTCCGCCCGCAGCGAAAGCCCAGGATCGGGTCTCGAGTGTCGGGCTGCGTACGGTTGCGCACAGAAACTGTGACGACTTCACGGGTGGCCAGGTAATGACCACCGCGGGCAACACGCTGCTCGCCGGACTCGGGACCCGGTGGGTCGCTGTCAGGTGTGGCCGAGTAGTAGTCAGGGTCGTACCAGTCGGCGACCCATTCCATGACGTTGCCCGCCATGTTGTGCACCCCGTAGGGGCTGACTCCGTCGGGATGCTGTCCCACAGGTGCGGTTTCGCCGCTGAAGTTGCTGTAGTTGAGCAGGCGCGCTTCGGGGAAGCTAAGGGCTCTCCGAGAAATAAGTACTAGACTTCATGATGTAGTTGGAGTCATGTTTGGAGCGTGGATATCGAAACGCTCCGAAGGAAATACGAGTCTCTTTCTCCGCTTTTGACGGAGCGCACCCGACGTCTGTGGGCGG
>PVBE010190148.1_pt1 | contig 119912 bp, 109 predicted proteins | sample 1631181 | NCBI WGS metagenome assembly PVBE01 (sample SAMN08397723, study PRJNA350692) | Marine metagenome, whole genome shotgun sequencing project. | isolation source: water | place: Pacific Ocean | collected 2012-04 | reverse complement strand
TCCTGTCGCCTCGAAGCGCCTCAAGCGCGACCTTGGCCTTGAAGTCCCCTGTAAACCGTCGTCGTGTCGTCATCTCGTATTCCTCCATCAAATGGTGGAATACACCTTAAACAACTGTCCGATTTTCTGGGACCACCTCAAGAAACCCCTTATCAAGGGGTGGCCGAAAGTAGGAAGGAAAGCCAGCATTGACCTATGCGACAAGTTTCCCGATGCAAACATTGGCGTTATCGATGGGGAAAAAGTAACTCGAATCGACATTGACGACTCAGCACTGATTGATGGTGCAATTGAGGGGTTTGGGGATACGCCTATCAAAGTAGAGACGCCATCGGGTGGCCTTCACTTGTGGTTTCTAGCCAACGGTGAGCGTTGGATGATTTGTCTGGATGGAGAGAAGATAGACGTTTTTGGTCGTGGGGGTTTCGGCAACTCACCGCCATCAATCAATCCCAATGGCGGTGTTTATAAGTTCCTTGAGGGAACCCTTGCGGATGTACCTCGTCTTCCCACGATCAGGGCAGATGCCCTTCCTAGAGAGGTCAGAGAGGACACACCTTCGACGGTATCGGTGGGCTGGCGCAACAAGGCTTTGTTTACCCAATGTATGCGTGATCTAGCTGACGGTTGGGAAACTGACCTGATTCCTGCACGAGCAATGGTCTGGAATGAGCAAATGACTGAGCCGTTGCCAGAAGCAGAGGCCATGAAAGTTGCGGCAAGTGCCATCCAGTGTCACGTCGATGGTAAAAACTGGATTGGAGGGAGTGGCGTTTTGAGACTACCAAAAACTGATTTTGAGGTTTTCGCTGGTAACTCTGACGCCTTCTATCTTTCCGCTGTTTTGAAATTCAGTCACGGAAACCGGCAAGAGCCTTTTGCTATTTCGCCCCCAGCAATGCAGAGGGGAAGGGTGATCCCGGAATGGGAAAAGACACGATACCAGAGCGCCAGAAACCAACTTGAAAAGTTGAAACTCATTAAACTTTTTCACCAAGGGACAGGATTTGGAAACCCCAACCTATATTTCCTGACCGATAAAGTGTCTGCGAAAGAGACACAATATAAAGGGACACCTTCTCCTGGCCTGCCCCCATTAAATGGTCCACCGCTTAAGTTAGAGTTTGGCGCGGTTTAAGTTGATGGACCGGCCGAAGCCATTGGCGAGCGTAGGCCGGAACATCAACGTTGGGCAAGATGGTTTCTGGTGCCGGCGACGGCGGCATTCTTGACCCTTTACAGAACCGTTTTCATGCGGCAGAAGTTACTCTGCCCAGCCGTAGATGAGGGCCAAAAGAAAACCGCCCAGCAGCAATCGGTAGACGACGAAGGGGGTGAAGGTGGCGCGCTTCAGCCAGGCCATCATGGCGGTGATGGTGACAAGGGCGGCGATGAAAGCCAAGCCGGCGGCCATGAGCGCGGCGGCGGTCAGTTGAACGTCGTCCATTGCTAACAAGTCTCGGGATTTCAAGATCCCGGCCCCTAAAATGGCCGGGATCGAGAGCATCATGGAAAATCTTGCCGTCTCGGTCCGCTCCATGCCGAGCAAGCGTGCCGCCGACATGGTGATGCCGGAGCGGCTGGTGCCGGGGACAAGGGCCAGGGTTTGGGCGCAGCCGATGATGACGGCGTCGATGAGGTGCAGATGCTCGGTCCGGCGCACCGTCATTCCTATTCTGTCGGCAACGTAGAGAAGGATGCCAAAGCCGAAAGTCGCCCAAGCGATGACCGCCAAGCTTTGAATCCCTCGCGGATCAAACTGGTTGACGACGATCCCGCCGAAGATCACTGGGATGGTGGCGACAGCAACGTGAATGACGAGCCGGGCATTGGGGCCGCCACGGCCTTTCGCCAGTTGTCCGAGCCCCAGGGCCATCGCCCATAGATCGCGCCAAAAATAGACCATCACCGCGCCGAGCGAGCCGACATGCAAGGCGACGATCAAGATCAATCCTTGCTCCGGCGCCCCGATATACATCTGAGCCAGGCGCAAATGCCCATACGAACTGATGGGGAGGAACTCGGTGATGCCCTGCACCAGGGCAAGAACTACTATATGTAGAATTGGTTCATCCATTTAGCCCCAGGCATAGAAACTTTTGCGACATTCATAGGGTATTTAAGGTATTTTCCCAAGCTTCAAATAGTCCTGTTTCGGACCTATTGGTAATGGACCCTGCTTTTCGACTGGCCCGTCAAAGGCACCGTGAGGCAAACAAGATCACGCCTTTAGGAAAAACTAGTAAGTGATATTGACCTATCTGGACTTGCATTAATATGTTCCTCCATGCTTATCTGCCGGAGCCGATTGTCCATGGGAGTCGCCTTCAGTCGGCGTCAGCGGCTCCGACCCCTCTATCCGAGAGCTTGTCCATGGCCCAGAAGATGCAACGATACATCGAAGTCGAGCGAGGGATGCCCGACAAACGCGCCTCTTCCGAGCGGCACGAGGACTTCGGCGAAATTTATCGGCGCTTCGAGGATCGGCAAGCCGCCAAACAGTCGTCCCGTTGTGAACAATGCGGCATTCCTTTCTGTCAAGTCCATTGCCCGTTGCAGAACAACATTCCGGACTGGTTGCTGCTGACCGCCCATGGCCGTCTCGAAGAAGCTTATCAGATCAGCCAGGCGACCAACACTTTCCCCGAGATTTGCGGCCGCATTTGTCCCCATGACCGTTTGTGCGAGGGCTCCTGCGTTCTGGAACAGTCTTGTCACGGCACCGTCACCATCGGCGCCGTCGAGCGCTACATTACCGATACCGCCTGGGACAATGGCTGGGTCCAGCCGCCTCGCCCGGCCCACGAACAGGACGCCTCGGTCGGCATCATCGGTGGCGGACCCGCCGGCTTGGCCGCTGCCGACCAATTGCGCCGCCAGGGCTATCAAGTCCACGTTTATGACCGCCATGACCGCATGGGCGGCCTTTTGATATACGGAATTCCCAATTTCAAGCTGGACAAGGCGGTGGTTGAACGGCGCACCAAGTTGCTCGCCGACGGGGGGGTGCATTATCACTTGAAATTTGAAATCGGGCGGGACGCCAGCCTCGGGGATTTGCGAGGTGAGCATGACGCCGTGCTCATCGCCACCGGTGTTTATAAAGCCCGAGACATCGCTATTCCCGGCGTTGGCCTGGGCGGCATCAACCAGGCAATGACCTATCTTATTGCCTCCAACCGCAAGGGACTGGGCGAGCGGGTCGCCGCCTTCGACGACGGCACCCTCAACGCCATCGGCAAAAACGTGGTCGTCATCGGTGGCGGCGACACCGCCATGGACTGCACGCGAACGGCTATTCGTCAGGGCGCCAAATCGGTCAAATGCCTATATCGCCGCAACCGCGCCAACATGCCCGGCTCGAAAACCGAAGTCGCCAACGCCGAAGAGGAAGGCGTCGAGTTCGTTTGGTTGTCCGCGCCCGAGGCTTTCCTCGGCGAGGAAACGGTGAGCGCCATCCGTGTCCAGAGGATCCACTTAGGCGTCGCCGATGCCGGCGGCCGGCAGACTCCGCAGGTCATCAAGGGCCCCAGTTTCACCATCGAAACCGATATGGTGATCAAGGCCCTGGGCTTCGAAGCCGAGGACGTGCCCAAGCTTTTCGACGAGGCCGGCCTGGGGAAAACGAGTTGGGGGACCGTCGCCGTCGAGCCGACCAGCATGATGACCAATCTGGATGGGGTTTTTGCCGCCGGCGACATTACCCGTGGAGCCTCCCTGGTGGTCATGGCCATCCGCGATGGCCGCGAAGCGGCCCACGGAATTGATTGTTACCTTCGTGCCAGGGCGGCGCAATCCCTGGCCGTGGCATCTTGAAACCGAGCATATGAGCAATGACTAAACAGAGGCCGGAAACCGGCGAGACCTTTGTCCACAGCTGGCGGGCCAATGCCAGGCGGTTGGCTGAAAAAGGTCTTTATGACCCGGCCCACGAGCACCACTCCTGCGGCGTCGGCTTAGTCGCCGCCATCGACGGCCGACCCCGCCGCGAGGTGGTCGATGCGGGCATCAAGGCGCTGCAAAAACTCTGGCACCGTGGCGCCGTCGATGCCGACGGCAAAACCGGCGACGGCGCCGGCATTCACGTCCAGGTTCCACAGGATTTCTTCAAGGACCATATCCGCCACACCGGCCACGAACCGGACAGGGGTCGCCTAGCCGTCGGCATGGTGTTTCTGCCCAAAACCGACCTCGGCGCCCAGGAGAAATGCCGCAGCATCGTCGAGACCGAAATCCTCAGGTTCGGTTACACCATTTACGGATGGCGGCAGGTGCCCGTGAACGTCGAGACCATCGGCGAAAAAGCCAACGTCACCCGGCCCGAGATTGAACAGATCATGATCGCCAACAACCTGGGCGTCAGCAACGACAAGTTCCAAGTCCATCTGTACATCATTCGCCGGCGCATTGAAAAACAGGTGTTGGCCAAGAACATCTCGGAATTCTATATCTGCTCGCTTTCCAGCCGGGCGATCATTTACAAGGGCATGTTCCTGGCCGAGCAGCTTTCGGCGTTCTACCCGGATCTTCTGGACGAGCGTTTCGTTTCCAATTTTGCCCTCTACCACCAGCGCTATTCCACCAATACCTTCCCGACCTGGCGCTTGGCGCAGCCCTTCCGCACGCTCGCCCACAACGGCGAAATCAACACCCTTGCAGGCAATATCAATTGGACGGCCAGTCACGAGCCGCGCATGGCGTCCGAGGTGTTGGGTGAATACATCGATGACATTCGCCCGATTATTCAGCCCGGCAGTTCGGATTCGGAGGCCTTGGACGCTATGTTCGAGGTGATGATTCGTTGTGGCCGCCCGGCGCCGGCGGTCAAGGCCCTGTTGATCCCTGAATCCATCCATCAGAACAGCACCATGCCCGAGGCCCACAAGGCCCTGTTCAGGTACTGCACGAGTGTCATGGAGCCGTGGGACGGGCCGGCTGCCGTCTGCGCCACCGACGGCAGCTGGGTGGTCGCCGGCCTCGACCGCAACGGCTTGCGGCCCCTTCGCTACACCATCACCAAAAATGACCTGCTAATCGTTGGTTCCGAGACCGGCATGTTCGAGGTGCCGGAGGCGGAGGTGGTGGAAAAGGGCCGTGTCGGCCCCGGCGGCATGATCGCCATCGACCTGTTGAAGGGCCGCTTTTACCACGACAAGGAAATCAAGGATCTGATAGCCGACCGCCAGCCCTATGGCGAATGGGCCAAGAACATTACTCGGCTTGACAGCTTGATCAAAAGCAAGGTCAAACCATCGCCACCGTTGACGGCGGAACAATTACGCCGCCGCCAGACCGCTTTCGGACTGACCATGGAGGACCTGGAACTGATCCTCCATCCGATGGTTGAAACGGGCATCGAAACGACCGGCTCCATGGGCGATGATACGCCGCTGGCGGTGCTCTCCGATAACTATCGTGGTCTCCACCATTTCTTCCGCCAGACCTTCAGCCAGGTAACAAACCCACCCATCGACAGTTTACGCGAACGTCGGGCCATGACCTTGCAGACGCGGTTGGGGAATCTTGGCAACATCCTCGAAGAGGACGCCAGCCAATGCAACTTGCTGCTCCTTGAATCGCCGATGCTTCTCAATGCCGGGTTCGAGGCCATGCGCGACCGTATGGGGGACGAGGCTTGCGAGATCGACTGCACCTTTGATCCGAGAAGCAATTCACAACCCTTGCGTTCGGCTCTCGATCGAATCTGCCGGGAGGCCGAGGACGCGGTCAGGGGCGGCGGCACCCATCTGATCCTGACGGACATGGCGATGGGCAAGGAGCGCGCGGCGATCCCGATGATTTTGGCGACCGGGGCGGTTCACGGCCACTTGGTGCACCAGCACTTGCGCACTTTTACTTCGCTCAATATTCGCTCGGCGGAATGTTTTGACGTGCATTATTTCGCTGTCCTCATCGGCGCCGGCGCGACGACGGTGAACGCCACCTTGGCCGAAGAGAGCATTGCCGACCGCCACCGCCGCGGCCTATTCGGAAAGATGACCCTCAAGGACTGCCTGGGCAATTACAAGGCCGCCATCGACAAGGGTTTATTGAAAATCATGTCGAAGATGGGAATCGGCGTCATCAGCTCCTATCGGGGTGGTTGCAACTTCGAGGCCGTTGGTTTGTCGCGCGCCTTGGTTGCCGAGTTTTTCCCCGGCATGGCGACGAGGATTTCTGGCATCGGGCTTTCCGGCATGGAAAGCAAGGTGATCGAAATGCACGCCAGGGCTTACGCCGAGGAAGCAACACCACTGCCGGTTGGCGGCTTTTACCGTTTCCGTTCGGGCGGCGAGGCGCATGGCCACCAAGGGCGGCTGATTCATATCCTGCAGAACGCGGTCAATACGGAATCCTATACCATCTATAAGCGTTACAGCGAGGGAGTCCGCGAATTGCCGCCTATCTACCTCCGGGATCTTCTCGATTTCAAATCGGTTAACCCACCCGTTTCGACCGACGAGATGGAATCGATTACCGCCATCCGCAAGCGTCTGGTCTCGCCGGCTATTTCTTTAGGCGCCCTCAGCCCGGAGGCGCATGAAACCCTTAGCATCGCCATGAACCGGATCGGCGCCAAATCAGATTCCGGCGAAGGTGGCGAGGACGCGTCCCGTTACAAACCGCGTGCCAATGGCGACAACGCCTCATCGGCAATCAAGCAAGTGGCGTCGGGCCGTTTCGGAGTCACCGCCGAATATCTCAATAACTGCCGCGAGATCGAGATCAAAATCGCCCAGGGGGCGAAACCGGGCGAAGGCGGTCAATTACCAGGCCGCAAGGTGACGGCGCAGATTGCCGCCTTGCGAATGTCGACGCCGGGGGTGACGCTGATTTCACCGCCGCCTCATCATGATATCTACTCCATCGAGGATCTGGCCCAACTCATTTACGACCTTAAACAGATCAACCCGGATGCCTCGGTTTGCGTCAAGCTGGTGGCGCGGGACGGCGTCGGCACCATTGCCGCCGGTGTCGCCAAGGCGAAGGCGGATGTAATTTTGATTTCCGGACACGATGGCGGCACCGGCGCCAGCCCACAAAGCAGCATCAAACACGCCGGACTGCCGTGGGAAATGGGCTTGAGCGAGGTCCATCAGGTACTGACCCTTAACCGCCTCAGGCACAATGTCAAACTGCGCGTCGACGGTGGTCTGAAGACCGGCCGCGACATTGTCATCGCCGCCATGTTGGGAGGCGAGGAGTTTGGGATCGGCACCACCTCCCTGGTCGCCATGGGCTGCATCATGGTCCGCCAGTGTCACTCCAACACCTGCCCGGTTGGGATCTGCACGCAAAACCACGACCTCCGCGAGAAGTTTATGGGAACCCCGGAAAAGGTAGTGAATCTCTTTACCTTTCTGGCCGAAGAGGTTTCCGAGATTCTGGCATCGCTCGGCGTCAATTCATTCGACGAGATCATCGGCAGGACCGACTTGCTGGTGCAAGTCAGCCGCGGCGCCTCCCATCTTGACGATCTGGACTTGAACCCGCTGCTGGTTAAATCCGATCCCGGCCCCTTCCCCGCCCGGTGCACCCTGGAAGGCCGCAACGAAGTGCCGGACACCCTGGACGCCCGCATAATTGAGGATGCCCGGCACTTACTCGACGCTGGCGAAAAGATGCAGCTCACTTACTCAATACGCAATACCCACCGTGCCGTTGGCGCGCGCGTCAGTTCCTTGATTACCCGGCGCTACGGAATGAAGGGCCTGGACCCGGACCATTTCACCGTCCGCCTGCGCGGTTCGGCCGGCCAGTCGCTCGGTGCCTTCGCCGTCCAGGGACTGACCTTGGAGGTTCTCGGCGACGCCAATGATTATGTCGGCAAGGGCCTTTCTGGTGGCATCATCGTCTTGCGCCCGTCCCTGTCCAATGCCTTGGAAAGCCACAAAAATGTCATCATCGGCAATACCGTGCTCTATGGTGCCACGGCCGGTAAGTTGTTCGCCGCCGGCCAGGCCGGCGATCGCTTCTGCGTCCGCAATTCGGGAGCCCAGGCGGTGGTCGAGGGCTGCGGCTCCAACGGCTGTGAATACATGACCGCCGGCACTGTCGTCATCCTTGGTCCCGTCGGTGCCAATTTCGCCGCTGGCATGACCGGCGGCATGGCATTCGTCTATGATCCCGAGAACGTTTTTCCGCTCAAGGTCAACCCGGACAGTGTCATTCATTCGCGTATCGAGACGGAATATTGGGAAGACGTGGTCAAGGTGCTCATCGGCCAGCATGTCCGGCGCACCCATTCCCGCTTCGCCTATCGCTTGCTCAACGATTGGGAGTTGGAAAAAGATTCTTTTTGGCAGGTGGTGCCGATGGAAATGCTGGATAAATTGGAGCATCCCGTGGCTCGGCAGGACGAGGAAAGCCTGCGCGCCGCCGGTGAATGAACGCAATCCGCCGCCGCCTTTCCCTCGGATTCTGCCCACCTAGCAAGGCCGTCGTTTTCGGTATTGAAGTTGACAAGAGGGTTTGTAAAGGACTACGACGAACCCGTTCACTGAGAATGAGCCGTGACCCCTGGGGTTTTTTTCTTTGTTTTTCAGAATTCCGTGGGCCAAATTTTTTTCATGGTCGATATGAGGGAGTTGATGGAGCGAGTGTTAGAGTATTTGTGTGCCTCCAACAAGATTTTTCAATGACTTTCATATGATAAATGAATTTGACCGGGGGGCACGGTATATGCAATTTTCCAAAAAAAATAATCTATGAAATTCTAACTGTCCTAAAAAAACACTCCTTTCTAAATTGGTAGACAACGCTGGGAAATGCCTATTTGTAAGCGAGTTTTTATAGAATTCGTTGCGGAAAATCATTTCTAAGGAAGCAAATGCTCAAGATTGAAAACCTGACAAAAACGTTCGGCAGTCTTAATGCGGTCGATAACGTTTCCATCGAGATTCCGCAAGGTCAAATGATCGGCATCATCGGACGCTCGGGGGCTGGAAAATCGACCTTGTTGCGGGCGATCAACCGCTTGGGCGACGCAACTTCAGGTTCCATCCATTTCCACGAAGGCGACACCAATAACATCATTGATGTAAACGCCCTGAAAGGGCTAGAGCTACGCAAATGGCGGGCCCATTGCGCAATGATCTTCCAGCAGTTCAATTTGGTTCCCCGCCTCGACGTTGTTACCAACGTGCTGATGGGGCGCATCGGTTACAATGGCACAATGAGGTGCCTGCTCAAGCTGTTTACACCCGCCGAGCGGGCTTTCGCCATCCGCGCCCTTGACCGCCTAGACGTCAGTATGCAAGCGCTACAGCGCGCTGACACCTTGTCCGGCGGCCAGCAGCAGCGCGTGGCGATCGCCCGGGCACTGGTCCAGGAGCCAAAGCTGCTGCTCGCCGACGAGCCCATCTCATCGCTCGATCCAAGGAACGCCAGCATCGTCATGGATGCCTTGCAAACGATCAATCGCGAGGACGGCATCACGGTGCTCTGCAACCTCCACACCCTGGACACCGCCAAGGTTTACTGCGAGCGCATCATCGGCATGAAACAAGGCACCTTCATTTTCGATGGCCCGCCCTCAGCTTTGACTCTGGCAACGTTGCGCGACATTTACGGCGTCGGCGTAGACGAAGACGACGAAGAATTTTCAACCGCCATCACCTCGACTTCCATTGAGGTGGCGACCGAGGACGATGAGAAGGAGTCTACCGAGGCCGTTAATCAATGATTATTTTGTGTGTGGTGGTTGAGCAAACTCTCGTATAATGGGTTATAGTATTTACTGGGCTTTAGCTGAAAGAACATCAGGACCTGGAAGCCCCAATAATAAAACAATGAAAATCAACATGAAAATAGAACAGAGGAGAAGCTTCATGTTACGACGTTCAATATCATCTTTTGCCTTGGCGGCAATTTTCGGCTTGTTCGTCGCTTTCACGGGCGGTAGGACGCTTGCCGATAGTTATATAGGGGGTTGGCAAAAAGACTATCCCAACGGACTTAGTTACGGCGTCATTTCCGTGGAAACGGCCGTCGACACCCTGAAATCCCAGAACAAGTTCGTTGAATATGCCTCCAAAGAACTGGGCGTGAAGGTTAAGTTGTTCACTGCTGCGGAATACGCTGGCATCGTGAACGGCCTGGCGGCCGGGCAGGTGCATGTTGGCTGGCTCGGCGCTAGCAGCTACGCATCCACATATATGGATTGCAAGTGCGTGGAGCCGATCGCCGGTGCGCAGAATCTTCAGGGCGGCATGGGTTACAACTCGGTCCTCATCGTCAAGAGCGGAACGCCTTACAAGAAATATCAGGACTTGAAGGGCAAAACAGTGGCGCGCAACGATCCCCATTCCACGTCGGGATACCTGATTCCGACAGTGCACTGGGCGGGGAAAGTGGGCACGCCGATCGACAAATACTACAATTCACCCCTGTCGGGCGGCCATCAGCAGACCATCATGGGTGTCTTGAACGGCACTTTCGATGCCGGCTTCACCTGGACCACCTTGGGTGACGGGTTTGGCGCCATCCGCAAGATGATGGACAAGGGCATGCTCGACCGGAAAGCGATCCGCGTCATCTGGACCTCGTCGTTGGTTCCGACCCCGCCGGTAACGATCATCTCGAAACTGTCGCTGCCCATGAAGACAGATCTGGTCAAGCTGTTCCTGCGACTGGAAGAGAATGATCCAAAGATGGCTGAGGCCGTTGCTCAAGGCAAGAGCCTGGGCATGCAGCGGGTCTATCACGAGGATTACGTTGCGGTCATCGAAGCCAAGACCTGGGTCAAAAAACAACGTAAGAAAAAAGGCTGATCATACCAAAATTATTTGAGGCAGAGACGCCCTGACCGGCGTCTCTGCTTCTCTTTTGACCTTTTATCAACAGTTTTCATAGCCAGGAAATTTTTAAAAGACAATGACAGTCGAGACCATCACAACCGAGGAAAGAGATCCGGTCGGGCATTTCGAAGCCACGCGCGCTGCCTATATGGGCTACAAGCGCATTTATACTTCCGTGTTCTGTCTGGGCTTCCTCGTCTGCCTGACCGCGTCTATCATCCATACCGATTTCAGTATTTTCCGCATTATCGAGAAATTGCCGGGGACCACTGGTTTTATCGTCAAGTCGTATTCGGTGTTCTCATCCTGGGACACCTTCTGGGTGGACCTCGCTGATTGGTACTGGGGGATCTGGGTTTGGGTGGACGCGCTTTTTGTGAGTCTCCTGATGGCCTTCACCGCCACCATTGTCGGGACCACCATCGGCGGCCTTCTCAGTTTTATCGCCTCGCGCAACTTGATGGAAAGATACTGGCTCTACTTCGTCGTCCGCCGCTCCCTAGAAATCGCTAGGACCGTTCCCGACATCGTCTGGGCACTGATTTTCATCTATCCTTTTGGCGTCGGTCCTCTGGCCGGCGTCCTGGCGCTTATGGTTCACACCACTGGTGCCCAGGGTAAATTGTTCTCCGAAGTCAACGAGAACTGTGATTTTAAACCCATCGAGGGTGTCCGCGCTAGCGGAGGAAACTGGTTTGAGGAGATTCGCTTCGCTGTCCTCCCCCAGGTTCTGCCCAACTTCATCTCCTATACTTTCTGGCGCCTGGCGCTTAACGTGCAGGCCGCCACCGTAATGGGGTTCGTCGCCGCCGGCGGCATTGGCTATGAGTTGATCACCGCTATCCGGCTGCTTTATTTCCTCGATGTAGGGGCGATCCTGCTGATGATTATCGGCACCGTCTTTGTGATCGACATGATAAGCGAAAAACTACGTCACTATTTCATCGGCAAGGAAACCTTTGTCCAATGACGAAACCGAAGAAAGAAACCGCGTCATGAGCGTAGCCATTGATGCTTTGAGCGCCGAGGAAATCCACCAGGAAAAAAAGCGCTTCCCGAGGGTCTTTTCACGGCCGTTCCATGAGAGGGCTATCCGCTGGCTAGCGGGGATTGCGGTTCTTGCCTTGCTCTATTACACCCTTGACCGGTTTGGTTTCTTTTCAGATAAGTTCTGGGGCTCCTTCGACAAGCTGGCCTTCATGTTGGACCATATGTTCCCACCAACCCACGGCGGCCAGTTTTGGGAATATGTAAACGCCATCCTCGAGACCCTGTCCATGGCCTTGATCGGCAGCTTGATCGGAGCGATCGCCGCCCTTCCACTGGCCTTTATGGCGGCGAAGAACTTCAATCCCATCCGTCCTCTCCAGTTCAGCACCCGGCGGTTCGCCGACGTGCTCCGCGCCGCCGATTACATGATCTGGGGTCTTATCTTCGTGCGCGCCATGGGCCTTGGGCCGATTCCCGGGATCATGGCCATCGCTATCATCGATACCGGCATTCTTGTCATCCTCTATTCGGAGGCGATCGAGAACATCGACCGCAAGCAGATCGAGGGGGTCAAGGCTTCCGGCGGCAACAATTTGGAAGTTATCCGTTTTGGCGTCATGCCGCAGGTGCTGCCCGTCCTTCTGACCAATGCCCTTTACATGTTTGAATCCAACACCCGCGCGGCGACGATCCTGGGCATCGTCGGTGCCGGCGGCATTGGTTTCCTGCTTTCCGACAACCTGCGGGCATTCGAATTTTCCAATGCCCTGACGATCATCATCATGATCATCATCGTCGTTTACGGTATTGACTACATGTCAAGAGTGCTGCGCATGCGCTATATCAAGGGTGATGATTACCTGCAGGGGGACGAAACAAAAAAATCCTTTGCAAGCCGACTCATATCCAAGATGCAAAAGTCCACATCGTAGGAAGTTCATATTTTTTCGCCTACGAACGCAAAAAACCCATGCTGTTCAAATGAACGGCATGGGTTTTTTTATCTAAAAAATTCACGCACTCAATGGTTCATCAGCACCGGCATCGGCGATAAATTGAGAATATCATAAGTTACGCCGCCCAGGATCCGCTCACGCAGGCGTGAATGTTCGTAGGCGCCCATGACGATCAGGTCGGCGTTCTCTTCTCTTGCCTGCGCCAGAATTACCTCGCTGATATTTTTGTCTTCGGTGACCACATGCTTAGGCTCGGCCGTAATGCCGTGCCGGGCCAAATGTTCGGTGATGCCAGAACCCGGAACGCCGCCGAAAGAACGGAACTTGTGATAATGAAAAAAATGGAATTTCAAATGAAGTAAATATAGTAAAAAATCGCATATGCGCGAATGTTGGTCCAATTCATTTATCGTATAAGATCGATTAAAAAAAATGCCAGCCACTTTGTCCGGCAGGCTACGGAATTCCTAGAAAAATTTGGCTTCCTGTCAAAACGGTCCAGGACATCTGGTCCGTGCTTCCGGGCCCACGGTTGAATTGGCTCGCGCCTCGGTACAACTTGCGCCTCTCTGGCGGTAAAATTTGCCTCGGTGAAGCGACTTATATTGCTATGCTGGCGCGTCGCACAATTGGTTGCACAAGGTTACGGCTTCCGGGGCATTTTTGCCATAGCCATCGGCGTTTGCCATGTCGGCGAACTCCTGGGAGACCGGGGCGCCGCCGATAATGACCGGAGTCTTCATTCCCTGCTTTTTGATTTCCCCAATAATCTTTTTCATAAACGGCATCGTCGTGGTCAGCAGGGCGGAAAGGCCGATGACGTCGGCATTGAGCTTTTTGGCGGCCTCGATGATTTCCGGAGCGTCCGTATTGACGCCAAGATCGACGACCTTGAAGCCGGCGCCTTCCAACATCATGCCGACAAGGTTTTTGCCGATGTCGTGCAGATCGCCGAAAACCGTGGCGAGAACGACCGTTCCCTTGGGTTTTATATCTTTCGCGGTCAAGTGCGGCCGCAATACTTCCAGCCCCGCTTTCATGGCTTTCGCGGCGATGAGCATTTCCGGGACAAAGAGCTCGCCGGTGGCGAACATGTCGCCGATTGTGCCCATGGGCGGGATCAGGGCATCGTCCAGGATATCGCGCGGGGCTTCGCCCAAATCGAGGGCTTCCTGAACCAGCTTCGGGCATTCAACTTCCTGCAAGTCCAATATTGAGCCAGAAATTTTTTGGAAGATCTCCTTCGCCGTTGAGGCCTGGGCGCCCTCTACCTTGGTTTTGCTGGCGACACCGATACCCATGAACCCCTTGCCGCCTTCTATTTCGGCGGCGACCCCGCCGGGGCCGCTCAGCACTTGTCCGGCGTATGGCCGGTCTCCGGCGCGGAAACTCTTGACCGCATCGATCGCCACCTTGACGTGTTCGGGTGGGGTTTGGGCGCTGAAACTGCAAAGGTACAAAAAGAATTTCTTACCATGGGGGCCGGAACTGCCGACCTCCATGTATTCATGGATCCGCTTGACGATTTCCTCTGGCGGCCCTTTCTGAAGGAGCAGTGTGCCAACGCCGAAACTCAAGGCGCAACCTTTCTTGTCGGCGAATTCCCTGGCTCGTTTCGTTCCCACCCGGAAACAGTCCGGGTCCTGAACCTTGAGATACTGCGGCGTGACCTTCCGTTTCGTTTGCCAGAACTTGTCCAGGTCCGCGGCGAACGCATCGCCCCACCAATTGTCGCAACGTACCCCGGGCTTGTTGCCGCACAGTTCCCTGAGCTTGAGGATATAAGGGACGGAAAACTCATTAACGATATCCTCGGTAATGAACGGCAACGAGCCGACCGCGTCCTTGCCGTTGGCGATATCGGCGTCGGGAAGCACCTTGAAATAGGCGTTGATGTAAGGCGCCAGGACCTCCTCGACGAGAAAATTCATTACCTTATGGACGAACTTGGGGTTCTCCCGGATGGCCATGATGAAATTTTCGAACTGCATGACCTGAGCCGCCAGATTGAGCGGTGCGCAATAATGGATGTAGTGGGTATAGCCGGTCAGTTCCTTGCAAATCTGCAAGAGTTCAAGCACCCATGGCATGCGCCCTGATTTGAAGGGATCGGGCGCTTTGATGCGGGCCAAGTCCTTTTCATTGCGGATCAGGGCTTTGCTGTTGTCCAGGGCCGGATACATGTCGTCGAACCAAGCCATCTTTCCGCCCAAAGCCTCGGCCTCGACGGAGTACACATCCCACACCATATCCGGTACGTCGAAGCCCAGTTCCCGTTGTACGTCAAGACTGCCGCGAACGAACATCTCGGGATTGCTGAAAAATTCGCGGCCGTTATAACCGCCGTGCATCATGCAGAATTCGGCCATTTGCGTCGTCACGGGGATGTAATCCGATTCGCCCCCGTTGATGATGGTTTTGTATTCCTTGATGCTGGCGTCAAAATCATATTCAGGCATGTAATAACACTTTCGTTTCAATCGGTTTTAATGCTCGATGGTAGCAAAACCTGGGATGGTGTTGCCGTCTTTGAGGAGAGCCCACCGCATGCTTTTTGACGGGGGCAATGGTCCAAATCTGTTGATGTAGCTGTTCGTAGGTAAGAAACTTCTATCCTATTGAAATACCTGACTGAACGTCAATATTATTCTTTCGGTGAATTGGTGATTCAAGAACGCCGTCTGAGATTTCTTCTTTCTAGGCGGCCTGGGTTCGTAATGGTTTCTCGGCGATGGGCAGGTGCAACGCCGCCGCGACGAATCCGAGGATGATTGTGACGATCCAAACGCCGTCATAGGAGCCGGTGGCGTCGAACAGGTAACCACCTAACCAGACACCCAGGAAACTGCCTATTTGGTGGCTGAAGTAGACGATGGCGAAAAGAGTTGCCATGTATCGGGCCCCGAAAATATGAGCCACCAATCCGCTGGTCAGAGGGATGGTGGCCAGCCACAATGCCCCCATGACCGAGGCGAAGATCATCACCGAGATGTCGGTTTTCGGGAACAGCAGGAAAAACATGACCGCCAATGCCCTGCTGAAATAGAGGCTGCTGAGCAGATATTTCTTGGATAAGCGGTCGCCGAGATAGCCGAACGCAAAAGTGCCGATGATGTTGAAAAACCCGATCAGCGCCAGCGCCGTCGCCCCAATGCTAGCCGTCAGGCCGATGTCGGTCAGGTAGGGCGGCAGGTGGACGGCGATAAACGTCACCTGGAAACCGCAGACAAAAAAGCCCATGGTCAGAAACCAGTATCCTTTGTGCCGCAAGGCCTCGCCGACCGCTTGGCTTAAGGTTAGCGACAAGGTCCCCGCCGTCGCCACCGGCGCGTCGCTGGCCCGGCCTCTCAGCGCCGCCGCCGCTGGGATCATGAGAGCCGCCGCCAAAAGGGCGATGCCGATAAGAGCGCCGGACCAGCCTTGGATTTCGATCAGCCACAGGGAAGCAGGCGGCAGGACGAATTGGCCGACGGAACCGCCGGCGCTGGCGAGGCCCAAGGCCATGCTGCGTTTTGACGACGCTACCCGGCGCCCGATGGCGCCCAAAGCCACAGAATAATTGGCGGCGCCGCCGCCGATGCCAACGAGGAGGCCGGCCCCGATATGGAGGCCCCAAGATGACTCGGCACCGGCCATGACGATGAGTCCCAATGCATAGATCGCCCCCCCCGCCACCAGGACGCGGGCGGCGCCGTATTTGTCGGCGGCAATCCCGGCCAGCGGCTGGGCCAGCCCCAAAACGACACTCTGGATGGCAATTGATGTGGAAAAGGCCTCGCGGCCAATACCCAGGTCCAGTGTCATGGGAGAAAGGAACAGACCAAAGGTGTTGCGGATACCCCGGCTCAGGCTGAGAATAACGGCGGCCGAAATAAGGGCCAGCAAGATGGAGCGGCGCATGATGGTCAATGTTTGTTTCGGTTCTGACTTGTACTAATGTCCTGGACCCTAGATTGCCTGGCATGGGCTGGTCCAGTCCCGAAAGGCCGGGGAATTAATTTTATGGGGGCAGGAAAGACGACAATGAGAAAGAGGCTGCGAATTCTTGGGCTGGCGATTTTCGTGGCGGCGCCGTTACTTTTGACGCCGCTGCAAGGAAGCGGCGCGCTAGCCGGTCTGTTCAACCCAGAAACTTTCCGCCTGGCCAATGGCATGCGGGTGGTGGTCGTGCCCAACCACCGGATTCCCGTAGTCACCCACATGGTCTGGTACAAGGTCGGGTCGGCGGACGAACCTCCAGGCAAGTCGGGCATCGCCCACTTCCTTGAACATCTGATGTTCAAGGGTACCAAGAAGCTTGCGCCGGGGGAGTTTTCCAGGATTGTCGCCCGCAACGGTGGCCGCGAAAACGCCTTCACGTCTCATGATTACACGGCTTACCACCAGACCGTGGCGGTGGAGCGGCTGCAAATGGTCATGCAAATGGAGGCCGATCGCATGATCAATTTGGTGCTTACGGAAAAAGTGATCGAACCGGAAAGATCGGTTATTCTCGAGGAGCGCCGGCAGCGTACCGATAACAATCCCGCCGCCATATTAAGAGAGCACATCAGCGCCGCGCTTTATCTCAACCACCCTTACCGCAAGCCCATAATCGGCTGGGATCACGAGATCAGAGAGCTGAAGCTCAAGGACATCCTGGGCTTTTATAAACGCTGGTATGGGCCTGAAAACGCCATTCTCGTGGTCGCCGGAGACATTACCGCTGATGAGCTAAAACCGTTGGCTGAAAAGACTTTTGGCCTCATCCCACCAGTCTTTGCGGAGGCCGGGCAACGCGCCGCCCGGTCCCGTCCAAGTGAGCCTCCCCAAAGCGCGGAGCGGCGTATTTTCCTAAGAGATGCCCGCGTGCGCCAGCCGTCCTGGAGCCGCCAGTTCCTGGCCCCCAGTTATCTTTTTGGCCTTGCCGGTGGTGGGGCCAGCGATCAAGCCTATGCTCTGCAAGTGTTGGCCGAGGTTTTGGGCGGCGGCGCCACCAGCCCCTTCTACCGGTCATTGGTAGTGGAACGGAAACTAGCGGTTTCCGCCGGCGCCTCTTACAACCCGGACGGACTGGGACCGGGCCGTTTCGTCCTTTATGCCAGCCCCAGGCCCGGTGTCGGCATGGCGGCCTTGGAGGCGGCCATGGAGGAAGAGTTGGGGGAGTACCTGGAAAAAGGCGTTAGCTTGGATGAAGTGTCGCGGGCCAAACGGCATCTTCGCGCAGCGGCCGTCTATGCCCGCGATTCCATTCGCACCGGCGCCCAGGTGTTGGGCGTGGCGTTGGCCACGGGGCTTGGTGTCGAGGACGTCGAGACCTGGCCGCAACGCATCGGCGCGGTGACGGTGGATGAAATCAACGCCGCCCTCAGGATGGTTATCGCGCCAGGCCGTTCGGTGACCGCTCTGCTGCTGCCCGAAAAAGACGATTAAGGTAGACGGAAAACTCATCTTGCGAAATAAGCTCCGGCATCGATGGGCAAAGGCCATCAGGGAGGTCATTGCGGTGGTGGCCTTTGTGGCACCTCTCCTCGCTACCGCTTTTTCAGCCGCCGCCATCGAAGTTGCCCGCGTGGTAAGTCCGGGGGATATTGAAGCCTGGCTGGTCGAGGAACATACCAACCCCATCATCACTATGCGTATCGCCTTCGAAGTCGGTGCCGCCGCCGACCCTGTCGGCAAGGAAGGCCTGGCCAATATGGCCTCGTCGCTGCTTGATGAGGGGGCGGGCGAACTGGACAGCCAGGCGTTCCAGAGGCGTCTCGAGGACCTGTCGATCACGCTCCGTTTCGACGCCGGGCGCGATACCTTTAATGGCCAGCTGAAGACGTTAACCGAAAACAAGAATCAGGCCTTCGATCTCCTAGGCATGGCCTTGAAAAAACCACGTTTCGACGCCGAGCCGGTGTTGCGTATTCGCAGCCAAATCATGGCCCGATTGCGGCGCCTATCGCAAGATCCCGGAACTGTCGCTAATCGCAGGCTCCTGGAAATTCTTTTTCCCGACCACCCTTACGGCCGCCCGCCGGAAGGAACCCTTGCAAGCGTTGGCGCCGTGACCGCCGGCGATATCAAGGAGTTCGTGGATAAAAGGCTGGCCGTGGACAATCTGGTTATCGGCGTCGTCGGGGACATCACGGCGGCTGAATTGGCGCCGCTTCTCGATGCCACTTTCGGCGGCCTGCCGGCGGCGGCCGAGACTATGCAGGTGCCGGAAGTCCGGGCCAAGGCCAAAGGCCAAACCATGGTTGTCGACATAGCGGTACCGCAAAGCGCCATCGTCTTCGGCCATCAGGGGATCAAACGCGACGATCCGCATTTCTACGCCGCTTACGTGATGAACTACATCCTGGGCGGCGGCAACCAGTCGTCGCGCCTTTACCAAGAGGTGCGGGAAAAACGCGGCCTCGCCTATTCCGTACACAGCCTACTCTACCCCCTTGACCATTCGGCCTTGATCGTCGGCGGCGCCGGCACCGCCAACGCCCGCGTCGGCGAGACTTTGGAAGTCCTCCGCCGGGAATGGCGGCGCCTGGCCGAGGCCGGTGTTAGTGGCGAGGAACTCACCGACGCCAAGACCTATCTTACCGGCTCGTTCCCGCTTCGCTTTACGTCGAGCAGCCGCATCGCCTCGTTCCTCGTCGGCGTGCAGCTGGACGATCTCGGCATTGATTATCTGGATAAGCGCAACGGCTATATCGAAGCGGTGACGCTTCCTCAGGTCAACCGGCTGGCGCGCTGGCTTCTCGACGCCGAGGCGCTGAGTGTCGTCGTCGCCGGCGCCCCGGACGGAATCGGGAAAACGGAGAAGGAATAAGATGGGGCGCCAGCGCGGGCCGAAACCGATTCCTTCGTAAACGGGTAATGCTATAGTCTGTCGATGATCCCAACCGCCATGGAAACGGTTTGAAAATGGCCTCCCTTCGGAACTCTTCCGCTTGGCAAGCGCTGGCGGCCCATCAGCGGACCATTGCCGGTTCGCGGATGCGTGATCTGTTCGCTGCCGATGCTGGCCGTTTTAACAGGTTCTCGCTCGCCTTGGATGGCCTGCTGCTTGACTATTCCAAGAACTCGATCAGCCGGGAAACCATGCGCCTGCTTTGTGATCTCGCCCGCCAGGCGGAAATCGAGGAGTGGCGGGACCGCATGTTCTCGGGACGCGCGATCAACACCACGGAAGGCCGCCCGGTATTGCACGTTGCGCTCCGCAACCGCTCCCGGCGCGCCATCGAAGTCGATGGCGAGGACGTCATGGCGAAGGTGGAGGCGACGCTTGGACGGATGCTGGCTTTTGCCGAGGCGGTGCGGGACGGCTCCCGAACGGGGGCGACGGGAAAGCCCATCACCGATGTGGTCAACATCGGCATCGGCGGCTCTCACCTCGGTCCGGCGATGGCCTGCCGGGCGCTAAAACCCTTCCAAAGGGACGATCTCCACCTGCATTTCGTCGCCAACGTCGACGCCAGCCAGATCAGCGAAACCCTCGACGGGCTGGACCCGGCAACGACCCTTTTCATCGTTGCCTCCAAGAGCTTCACCAGCGCTGAGACCATGACCAACGCGGCGACTGCCAAGTCCTGGCTTATTGAGGCGCTGGGCGGGCAAGCGCCGGCTCGGCATTTCGTCGCCCTTTCCAGTAACGCCGAGGCAGCGGCCGTTTTCGGTATCGAGCCCGCTAACCAGTTCGAGTTCTGGGACTGGGTGGGGGGGCGTTTTTCCCTCTGGTCGGTGATCGGGCTTGCCATCGCCATCGCCATAGGCGCCGAGCGTTTCGAGGAACTGCTGTCAGGCGCCCATACCATGGACGAGCACTTCCGCGCCGCGCCGCTGGCCGAGAACATGCCGGTGATTCTCGGCCTTCTCGGTGTCTGGTATATCAATTTCTTCGCTGCCGAAAGCCACGCCGTGATTCCTTATGATCAACGTCTGGAACTGTTGCCCGCTTATTTGCGGCAGGCGGAAATGGAAAGCAACGGCAAGGGCGTGACACGCGGCGGCGAGGCGGTTGATTGCGCCACCGCGCCGATTCTTTTCGGCGAGGCGGGGACCATTGGCCAGCACTCCTTTTTCCAGCTTTTGCATCAGGGAACGCGGCTGGTTCCCGCCGATTTCATCGCCGCCGCCGAGCCCCACCATTCCCTGGCTGGCCATCATGCCATCCTGCTCGCCAACTTTTTCGCCCAAACCGAGGCGCTGATGAAGGGCAGGGATGAGGCCGAAACCAGGGCCGAACTCAAGAAGGCGGGACTGACGGGTGAGGCGCTTGAGGGTCTGGTGCCGCATAAGCTGTTTTCCGGCAACCGGCCAACGAATTCGATTTTGTTGCGGCGCCTGGATCCATACAGTCTCGGCATGCTGATCGCCCTTTACGAGCACAAGGTCTTTGTCCAGGGTGTGATCTGGGAGATCGACTCATTCGACCAGTGGGGGGTCGAGTTGGGCAAGCAACTGGCGAAGACGGTCTTGCGGGAACTGCAAGGTAACAAACCCATCGATGGCCACGATTCCTCCACCAACGGCCTGATCAACGAATACAAACGTTTGACGACAAAGTCGTCATGACCATCCGCAAGCTGCCGGAAACTCTCGTCAACCGCATTGCCGCCGGCGAGGTGGTGGAACGGCCGGCGGCGGCAGTCAAGGAATTGGTCGAAAACAGCATCGACGCCGGCGCCCGTCATATCGACGTGACGATCAAGCAGGGCGGGCAGGCCCTGATTTCGGTCAGCGACGACGGCACCGGTATGGAACGCGGCGAATTGGCCTTGTCGGTGCAGCGCCACGCCACCTCGAAGCTGCCGGATGACGACCTCGCTCATATCGGCACATTGGGCTTCCGGGGCGAGGCGCTGCCCTCGATTGCCGCCGCCGCCCGTCTGATCATCACCAGCCGCGCCAGCGGCGCCGATAGCGCCTGGACCATTACCATCGAAGGCGGGCGCCAAGGAAAAGTCCTGCCGGCGGCGTTGGGCAATGGCACCAGGGTCGAGGTCCGTGACCTTTTTTTCGCCACCCCGGCCAGGCTCAAGTTCCTGAAATCCCCGCGCACCGAACAAGGTCACGTGAGCGAAGCCGTCAACCGTCTGGCCATGGCCCATCCCGGCATCGGCTTTTCCTTGAGCGACGGCCGCCGCGACCTGATCAAATTGGCTCCGGCCGGTGGTGATTTGCTGTCGTCCCGGCGCGGCCGTCTGGGCGCCGTGATGGGCCGGGAGTTCGCCGACAACGCCTTGGCCATCAACGCCGAACGCGAAGGCCTAAGCCTCGCCGGCCATATCGGCTTGCCGACCCTGAACCGGCGTTCTGCCGACAAGCAGTTCCTGTCCGTCAACGGCCGCCCGGTTCGCGACAAGCTGTTTTATGGGGCGCTGCGCGGAGCCTACCGGGATTTTCTCGCTTCCGACCGCTATCCGCTTGTGGCGCTTTATCTGCAAGTTCCGGCCGAGGCCGTCGATATCAACGTTCATCCGGCGAAGACGGAGGTTCGTTTCCGCGATCCGGGACTGGTCCGCGGCCTCATCGTTGGCGCCTTGTCGCACGCCCTGGCCAAAGCCGGGCACCGCGCCTCGACCACCGTTTCAACGGCTGCCCTTGGCGCCGCCCGTTTTGCTAGTCGGCCTTTGGCGGGAATGGCGGAACGGGCCACCACTTTCCATGCGCCCCTGCCCGGCATGAAGGCGCCTCTCGGGGCGGTCATGGCGGCGGCGGAGGAAGGCCGGGAATCCGAAGCCCATGACTATCCCCTCGGCGTGGCGCGGGCGCAGGTCCACGAAACCTACATTGTCGCCCAGACCGCCGACGGCATCGTCATCGTCGACCAGCACGCCGCCCACGAACGGCTGGTCCACGAGGGCATCAAGGCGGCGCTGGCGGACTCGGGCGTGCCCCGGCAGGGACTGCTTATACCGGAAGTGGTGGAAATGGACGAGGCGGCCGCCGCCCGCGTTTCCTCGCGTACCGGGGAACTGCGGGAACTGGGCTTGAGCGTCGAGGCTTTCGGCCCTGGCGCCGTCGTTGTCCGCGAGGTGCCGGCGCTCTTGGGCGAGGCCGACATCCAGGGGTTGATCCGGGACCTGGCCGATGATTTGGGCGAATACGGCGAAGCGGTGTCGCTCAAGGATCGTTTAAGCGAGGTCGCGGCGACCATGGCCTGCCACGGCAGCGTGCGCGCCGGGCGGCGTTTGAACGGCGAGGAAATGAACGCTCTTTTGCGTGAGATGGAGGCAACGCCGCATGCCGGCCAGTGCAGCCACGGCCGCCCCACCTATGTGGAGTTGAAACTGGCCGACATCGAGAAACTATTCGGCCGGCGCTAGACGCCATGCTGGCCGAATGGCTCACGCATCTCATCACGCCCTGCCCCCGGCATTTGCGCGAAATGGGTTACTTGCGGGAGCTGATCGCGCTTGGTGCCCGCCAGCAACGCCGCCGCCGGGCCTGGACAAAACATCTCGACCATTGCCGGGGGCTGATCATTGAGGCGGCGCGGGCCTCGACCCGGCGGCGGAAGGCGGTGGTCCTTGGTTCGGGGCTTCTCCACGACATTCCGCTTGTCGATCTTGCTGGCCTTTTTGGCGAGGTGGTGATGGTCGATATTTTGCATTTGCGCCCGGAGCGGCAAAAGGCGCGCCGCTTGGCGAACGTCCGCTTTCTCGACCATGATCTCACTGGCATTGTCAAAGCGGTTCATGACCATGTCCATGCTAACGCCGGGGGTCCCCTTCCTCTTCCCGCTCCCGGCGGTTGACCCGAGGACGATGCCGATCTTGTGGTCTCGGCCAATATCCTTTCGCAACTGCCGCTGCTGCCGGCGCAATACTTGGAACACGTAAGCCGACGCTATTCGGACCAAGAGATTGCCGACTTCTCGCGAGCCTTGATCTAACACCATTTGGCGGCGCTTGCCGAAGTTTCCGGCACCGTCTTCCTGATCACCGAAGTTGATTGGCAAATCCGTGACGGCGGAAAGACCTTGCGGAGCGAAAACCCCTTTTATGGCGTTTCGGTTCCGTTCAAGGGAAAGGAATGGATCTGGGATATCGCACCCAGGCCCGAGGTGGATCCAGCCTATGACCTCCGCTACCGCGTCATCGGGGGCTACCGGAATTTCAAGAACAGCACCCGCGCCGCGCCGTAAACGCGCTCGCTAAGAAGCACAAAGCCGGGTGGCGGTGCCAGTGCTTCATTTGCCGCCACCTCGGTGACGCAAACCGTCCCATCGGCGATCCACCCCATTGCCGCCAGCCCTTGCAGGGCCGCAACGCCGAGACCTGTCAAGTAGGGCGGGTCAAGGAATACCAATGCAAAGGGAGTCTTGGCGGCCAGCGGTGGCGGCGGCAGGCGGGTGACGTCAAGCTTGAGTAGGGTCACGCTCCGCCCTTCTCCAAGCCCGCCGGCGTTGCCGCGGACGCACTTAAGCGCCACCGGGTCGTTGTCGATGAAGGTGGCGTGACTGGCCCCCCTGGACAGGGCTTCCAAACCCAATGCGCCGGTGCCGGCGAAGACGTCGGCGACCGTGCCGGCGCCGAAACCGGCTCCGAGAATTGTATGTTCGAGGATATTGAAAACGGATTCGCGGGCGCGGTCCGATGTCGGACGCAGACCGCCCCCCGCCGGCGCCCGCAACTTCCTGCCCCGGTGTCTGCCGCCGACGATTCTCATCGGACAAGACTTTTATCAAATAATTTTTTATGCACCGATTTCAGGGCCAATGGCCAATGGCTAATCGCCATTAAGTGGAACTGCCTTGCCGCCGGATATAACCACATCCGAACGCTGGTACACGGCCCTGCCCTTTAAAAGGGTTGCTGGCTTCTTGAGCCCAAAGGTGTGCATTCTTCTACCACCCTTAGCTCCAGCGGCGCTGCCCTCGTACTTCCAATCACTTTTTTTAATGAAAACAATGTCGACCCGCCAGATGATCACGGGCCGTTCTGGTTCCAAGGAGAGTGTTGGGTCGACCAAATAACGCCAAACAATATACCAGCCCGGATGATCGGTGACGACGGCATGAATAGAGTTCGGTTCGGCTTTATCAAACCAATCAAAAGCACCAACAGGGTGGATTTCATAAGGAGCAAAACTTTTTTTGCCTATGGTTTCAGCGCCGCCAAAAAGAGATGCCTTTTGGCCGGTGGCTTCAGCGGAATCAATAATGCGGTGAGTTTTCATCCATATTTCCTTGCTGGACAAGCGAATGATCTTAATAATGGTTTCTGTTTTGTTCCACAAAACTCTAACAAAAATTAGCCAGTTTGCCAGCCCTAAATTTTTTAATCATATTCGTCTTTTGGTTTGATGGCCTCAAGGGCAAGCTGTTCCCGCAGCACCTTGGTTGGCACCCTGGCCAGTTGGCCGCGGCCGAGGCTGCCCAACTGAAACGGCCCGTAGGCGATGCGAATGAGGCGGTTTACCTGGAGGCTTAAGTGTTCCATCACCTTGCGGATTTCCCGGTTGCGGCCTTCCTTCAAGGAAACGGTCAGCCAGGCGTTGCTTCCCTGAATGCGGTCGAGTTTGGCGTCGATGGGGCCGTAATCGCCGCCGCCGGTGGTGAGCCCGTTTTTCAGCTCAGCCAGTCTCGCTTCCACGACGCCGCCGAACACGCGCACCCGGTAACGCCGGGTCCAACCGGTTCTTGGCAGTTCGAGACTACGCGCGAGTTCTCCGTCGTTGGTGAGAAGTAAAAGGCCTTCCGAACTCAGGTCAAGGCGGCCAACGGAGATCACTCGGACCAAGGATTTGGGAAGGTGCTCGAAGACCGTCGGCCGGCCTTCGGGGTCGCGGTGGCTGGTGATCAGTCCCGCCGGCTTGTGGTAGCGCCAGAGCCGCGTTTGCCCGGCGGCGCTCAAGGTCTTGCCGTCGACTTCAATGCGGCTCTTGGGCGTCACCGTGACGGCGGCGGATGTCAGGGTTCGCCCCTCCACCTTGACGCGGCCGGCTTCGATCCACCTTTCGGCCTGGCGCCGCGAGCACAAGCCGGCCCTGGCCATGACCTTGGCGATGCGCTCACCTTTCATTTCGCTTGCCGGTATTCGCGGGCGGCCTTGACGAAAGCGGCGAAAATGCGCGTATCGCCGTCGCTGATGGCGAATTCCGGGTGCCACTGGACACCGAGACAAAAGCGCTTGCCGGGAGTCTCGATGCCCTCGATCACCCCATCGGCGGCGACGGCATTGACGACGACGCCCGCCGGCGCCTCCATGGCCGCCTGGTGGTGGGCGCTGTTCACCGCCATCCTAGGAACGCCGACGATGTCATGGAGCAAAGTGCCACGGGCGATAGTCACGTCGTGGCCCGCCTCGTCGCGGGGATTGGGTTGCTCGTGGGCGATGGCGCCCCTGATCTTGTCGGGGATGTGTTGGATCAGCGTCCCGCCGAGGGCCACGTGCAACAATTGCTGTCCGCCGCAGATGCCCAACACCGGGGTATCGCGTTCGAGCGCCGCCTTGCTGATGGTCATCTCGAAATCCGTCCGCTCGTCCTTGGTCTTGACCGTGGGGTGACGCGAGGCGGCGCCGAAAAGGGATGGGTCGATATCGAAATCACCGCCGGTGACGACGAGGCCGTCGATTAGCCCGAGATAGGTTTCGGCCAGACCGGATGCATGCGCCAAAGCCACTGGCAAGCCGCCGGCGCGGATGACCGCCGCCGCGTAATTGGCGCGCAAGGAATAACAAGGGAACTTGGAAAAATCCCCCGATTGCTCGCAATCCATGGTGATGCCGATAATGGGTGTCGTCATGAAGGGACAGTTTATGACGAGCGCTGTTGGCGGGCAACGGCCGGTGATGCCTTGACGGTTCGATGGCGCCGCCCCAATCTGCCGCCATGAACGGACCTTCCCATATACACCGCGCCCTCGGGGAAGCCGAAAAGGCGGCGGAAAGAGGCGAGGTGCCCGTCGGCGCGGTGCTGGTCGACGGGGTCACTGGCCAGGTTATCGCCGCCGCTGGCAATCGCACCGAAAACACCAATGACCCCACTGCCCACGCCGAGATGCTGGTCATCCGCGAGGCGGCCCGGCGCCGGCGGTCGCCGTGCCTCGACGGCTGCGATCTTTACGTGACGCTCGAGCCCTGCGCCATGTGCGCCGCCGCCATATCGTTGGCACGCGTCAGGCGGCTCTATTTCGGCGCCTATGATCCGAAAGGCGGTGGCGTCGAGCACGGGGCACGTGTCTTCGAGCAGGCCACCTGCCACCACAAGCCGGAGGTCTATGGCGGTATCGAGGAAAGCCAATCGGCGAAGCTGCTTAAACGCTTTTTCGGGGAGAGAAGGTAAAGGAAAGAGAAGTCAGCGCTTGATGGCACGCCAACCGATGTCGCGGCGGCAGAATCCTTGTGGCCAGTCAATCAAATCAACCGCCTTGTAGGCCAGTTTCTGAGCCTTGGCGATGGTCTTGCCGCGGGCGGTGACGCCCAAAACCCGTCCGCCGTCGGCGACGATCTTTCTGCCGGCGGCCTTGGTGCCGGCATGGTAGACGACAACGCCGTCAAGAGCCTCGGCTTTGTCTATGCCGCGAATTTCCGATCCCTTCCCGTAGTAGCCCGGGTAGCCTTCGGCGGCCATGACGACGACGAGGCTGGCCTGGTCGCGCCATTCCAGCGCCACTTCGTGAAGGCGCCCTTCGGTGCAGGCCAAAAGCGCCTCCAGCAGGTTCGATTTGAGGCGCATTACCATCGGCTGGCATTCAGGATCGCCGAAGCGGACGTTAAACTCCAGCACTTTCGGGCCATTCACGGTGATCATCAGACCGGCGAAAAGGACACCTTTATACGGCCGGCCCTCGGCGGCCATGGCCTTGATGGTGGGGGTGATGATGCGGTCCATGACGGTTTTGGTCATTTGCTCGGAGATCACGGGGGCAGGCGAATAGGCTCCCATGCCGCCGGTGTTGGGGCCCTCGTCGCCGTCGTGGGCCGCCTTGTGGTCCTGGGCCGAGACCAATGGCAGGGCGCGGGCGCCGTCGACCAGGGCGAAGAAACTGGCTTCCTCGCCTTCCAGGAACTCCTCGATCACCACTTTACCGCCGGCGTTGCCGAAAGCGCGCTCGGTCATGATGTGGTCGATGGCGGCGTAGGCTTCGTTCTCGTTGTGGCAGATGATGACGCCCTTGCCGGCGGCCAAACCGTCGGCCTTGACGACGATGGGGGCGTGATGGCAGCGAATGTATTCCTTGGCGGAGTCGGGCTCGTCGAAAGTCTCGTAATCGGCGCTGGAAATATCGTATTTGGCACAAAGATCCTTCATGAATCCTTTCGACCCTTCCAATTCCGCGGCTTTTGCCGAAGGGCCGAAAGCCGGGATGCCGGCGATTTTGAGGCGATCGACAAGTCCCGCCACCAGGGGCGCCTCGGGGCCGACGATGACGAATTCGATGCTTTTTCCGGTGGCGAAACCGACCAATCCGTCGATGTCGTCCGTGCTGATATCGACACATTCGGCAAGCCGGTTAATGCCGGCGTTGCCCGGCGCGCAATACAACTCGTCACAAAGGGGCGATTGGGCAATGGCCCAGCAAAGCGCGTGTTCGCGGCCGCCCGATCCAACCACCAAAACCTTCATAAAGCCTTTCTTTCGATAATGTTTCCAGTTCCGTTGAAACGGCACTTGCAAGGCAATTCGTGGCAACGGGACAGACGTTTGTTTTGCCGCGCACTTTAGTATCATACATACTGACGGCAATGACTGAAAACCCTTCCCCTCATAAGGGCATCCATAATCTTCCCATCTTGACCGTCAGCGAGATCTCGCTGGCGCTAAAAAGCACGGTCGAGGAATCCTTTGCCCGGGTCCGCGTCAAAGGAGAGATTTCCGGCTTCAAGCGGGCGGCGTCCGGGCATCTCTATTTCTCGCTCAAGGACGCCGACGCGGTGCTTGACGGCGTCTGTTGGCGCGGTACCGCCGGCCGCCTGGGACTGAATCCCGAGGATGGCATGGAGGTCGTGGCGATGGGCCGTCTGACCACCTATCCCGGCCGCTCCAAATACCAGATCGTCGTCGAACGCATGGAACTGTCCGGCGAAGGGGCGCTCTTGAAATTACTGGAGGAACGCAAGCGCAAACTGGCTCGAGAAGGGCTGTTCAACGAGGAACGGAAACAACCCCTGCCTTTTTTGCCGGACATCATCGGCGTCATCACGTCGCCAAGCGGGGCGGTGATCCGTGACATCCTGCACCGCCTTAACGACCGCTTTCCGCGCCGGGTGCTGTTGTGGCCGGTGCTGGTGCAGGGTGACAGCGCGGCCGACGAGATCACGCTCGCCGTTGAAGGGTTCAACCGGTTGCCGGCCGCCGGCCCGGTGCCGAGACCGGACCTGCTGATCGTCGCCAGGGGTGGCGGCAGCATGGAGGACCTCTGGCCCTTCAACGACGAAGCGGTGGTGCGCGCGGCGGCCGGCAGCGCCATTCCTCTCATTTCGGCGGTTGGCCATGAAACCGACACCACTTTGATCGATTACGCCGCTGATCGCCGCGCCCCGACGCCGAGCGCGGCGGCCGAGATAGCGGTGCCGGTGAGGATCGAACTCCTGGCCCAGGTCTTGGATGACGGCGCCCGCCTGGTCGCCTCCTTCAACCGCTTGCTCAACGAGCAGCGGCTTCGCCTCGAAAGTCTGTCGCGCGGTTTGCCCAACCTCGGGCGGATGGCGGAAGAAGCCGCGCAACGCCTGGACGACTGGGCCGAGCGCCTGAGCAACAGTTTCAAGATGGGCTTTGAGTACCGCCGCGCCCGCGTCCATGAATTGGCCGCCAAGATTCTCAGCCCGGTGCATAAAATCACCCATGCCCGGAGCCGGATCGATGGCGAAACCAGGGCCTTGCAGGCAGCCTTTGAGGGCGTCCTGCGCGACTGCCGGGCGCTCTTTGAACAGGCCCAGGCGCTGCTTGAGAGTTTTTCCCACCAGCGGGTTTTGGAAAGGGGATTCACCCTTGTTCGCGATCAAGCCGGCCGGGCGGTTCGTTCGGTGAGAAGCCTGCAGGCGGGGATGGGACTTTCGGTCCTTTTCCACGACGGCGAGGCCGGGGTGACGGTAACTCAAGACGAGAGGGGTTCCGAGGGGGAACGGTCCTCTAAACATGGCCGCCAAAAACCGGCCCGGAAACGTTCACGCGAATCGGATGGTCGCCAAGGGAAACTGTGGTGATAGCGGCTTTACTCCGAATCTCAGCCGCCGTCTTTTGGCTGGTGACGGCGGTGACTCCGGTCTTGGCTGGCGACCGGCTGCTGAATCTGGAAGGGCGCTTCGTGCAAGGCGGGCTGGCATTCGGGTCCACCGAAGCCGGCGCTCGAGTTTTCATCGACAGCGTCGCCGTCCGGGTCTCAAAAGGCGGGCTGTTCGTTGTCGGTTTCGGGCGCGACGCACCGGCCCGTGTTGGCTTGCGGGTTATTTATGCCGATGGCCACGGCGATTCCAGGACCTTAACGGTGGCGCCGCGTGAGTACCCCGTCCAGCGCATCGACGGACTAGCGCCGCAACAGGTCACGCCTGGCCCCGAAGCCCTAAAGCGAATCCGCTTGGAAAGCGCCATGATCGCCGCCACCAGGACCGAGGACACGGACAGGCCCTATTTCGCTTCCGGGTTCATGTGGCCGGTGAAGGGCCGGATATCGGGTGTCTTCGGCGGCCGGCGCATTCTCAACGGCCAACCCCGCCGGCCGCATGTTGGGGTCGACATCGCCGCTCCGGCGAACAGGCCGGTGGTGGCGGCCGGTGACGGCGTCGTCGCACTGGCCCATGAGGACATGTTCTTTACCGGCAAGACGGTGATAATCGATCATGGGCATGGCCTCAATTCCGTTTACGCCCACATGAGCGCAATTCTGGTCAAACAGGGCCAATACATCGCCAAGGGCGAGCCCTTGGGCCGCGTCGGGGCGACCGGACGCGTCACGGCGGCGCATCTTCACTGGGGCATCGGCCTTTTTGCCACTCATCTGGATCCGGCGCTCATCGCCGGCCCCTTGCCGGCAGCCCGGTAGCTAGCTCTTAAAACAGGGACCGGGTTGCGGTATTTGCGCAGCCGCCGCGGATAACGGGCGATGGTTTCCGCAAGGAGGTTGAGGAACCGACGGTAGCAGCCATTAAGGAAATTCTAACCATAACCGGCTGAACTATCGTCCGATGACGAAATCAAGACCAGGTGCACCAGGCAAGGACCGCCGGTCGAGGGCAAAAGGCCGCCACGGTGGTGGCAAGGGCCGGCATCACGAAGACGGCGGCCGGATTCGCGCGGTATTCCGGTGGATGGCCTATTATGCGGGCTTGACGGCGGTCTGGGGGGTTATCGCCGCCCTCGCCATCACCGCTTGGTATGCTTACGATTTGCCGGACGTGGACGAGGCGCTGGCGGCAAGCCGCCGGCCGACGGTGACGCTGTTGGCCGCCGACGGTTCCCGCCTCGCCACATTCGGCGATCTTTATGGCCTGCCGGCGCGGCTCGGCGACCTTCCGGCGGCCTTGCCAGAGGCGGTTCTGGCGACCGAGGACCGGCGTTTCTATAGGCATTTCGGGATCGATCCCGTCGGCCTGGCTCGTGCTGCTTTTGTCAATCTCAAGGCCGGACGGGTGGTCCAGGGCGGCAGCACCATCACCCAGCAAGTCGCCAAGATTTTGTTTCTCACGCCCGAGCGCACCTTGAAGCGCAAAGTCCAGGAACTGCTGCTCGCCTTGTGGCTGGAGCGCAAGTTCAGTAAGGACCAGATCTTCACCGTCTACCTCAACCGGGTTTACCTGGGCGCTGGAACTTATGGCGTCGAGGCGGCGGCGAGAAAATACTTCGGCAAACCGGCGCACCATCTTTCCACCTATCAAGCGGCGATGCTGGCGGGGCTTTTGAAGGCCCCGTCACGCTACAATCCCCGCCGCCATCCTAAGCGGGCGAAAGACCGCGCCATCCAGGTCCTCGCCAACATGGTCGCCGCCGGTTCATTGACCCCAGCACAGGCGGCTTTGGCTGGGCGCCAAAAGGGAGCGGTCATCGCGCCTGCCCGGCACGGCGGCGCCCGTTACTTCGCCGATTGGGTCATGGAACAAGTCCCCGATTACGTTTTTCCCGGCGGTATGGATCTGACGGTGACCACCACTTTGGATGCCGGCCTCCAACGGTTAGCCGAGAAAAGAGTCGCCCAAATGCTGGCGGCGGCGGGGAACAAGGCCGGGGTTTCGCAAGCCGCCCTGGTGGCGATGACACCGGACGGCGCCGTCGGCGCCATTGTCGGCGGCCGTGATTACCAGGCCAGCCAGTTCAACCGCGCCGTCCAGGCTCGGCGTCAGCCGGGCTCGGCCTTCAAGCCCTTTGTCTACTTGGCCGCCCTCGAGGCTGGTTTGAGCCCGGCGACCCTGATCACCGACGCCCCGCTGACGGTGAACGGTTGGAGCCCCCGCAACTTCGACGGCGGTTATAAGGGCGAGGTCAGCTTGCGCCTGGCTTTGGCTCAATCCATCAACACGGTGGCCGTCAAGGTGGCGGAGCGGGCCGGCCGCGAGCGGGTCATTCGGACGGCCCGGCGCTTGGGGCTGAGCGCCGATTTCAAACCCACTCCCAGCCTTGCGCTCGGCGCCGGTGAGGTCAGCCTAATCGAGATGACGGCGGCTTACGGCGCTTTCGCCAGCGGCGGCTTCGCCGTCTGGGCGCACGGTATCAAGGAAATCCGCGATGGCCATGGACGGGTGCTCTACCGGCGCCGGGGTTCCGGCCCTGGGCGCGTTGTCAATGCCACTCATGCGGTCGCCATGAACGAAATGCTGACCGCCGTCGTCGCCTCGGGCACCGGCCGCGCCGCCAGACTGCAAAGGCCCGCCGCCGGCAAGACCGGCACCAGCCAGAACTTCCGCGATGCTTGGTTTATCGGCTACACCGCCGATCTCGTCGCCGGTGTTTGGATGGGCAATGATGACGAGCGGCCGATGAAAAAGGTCACCGGCGGTAGTCTGCCGGCGCGGCTGTGGGGGAAGTTCATGACCGCCGCTCACGCAGGCCTTCCTTCCCGCCCCCTGCCTGGGTTGCCGGCGACAGACGGACCCGTTCCCGGCCAGGGTTTCTGGCGCAATCTCCTAGCCGGCCTTGCCGGCGAAGGCCCATGCGCCGGTCGCCCAGACCAGGCCGAGATGAGCGATTGCGAAGAGGTTGTAGGCCAAGCGCTGGAAGGCCCCTAGGAACGGACGCAGGCGGACTTTCACGGATTTGCCGGCAAGCAGCGAATAGCCTATGCCAAAAGTCGCCCAAACGGCGGCGTAAAGGGCATGGGCTTCAAACAATGACACGGACGGGTCGGTATTATTTCGCCATGCGCTTGATGGTGGCGGTGGTGCTATGGTCCGGCTCCAGGTCCGCCAACAGGACCTTGCCTCCGTAACTCCGGACCAGGTCGGCGCCGACAACCTCTGGCAATTCATAATCGGCGCCCTTGACCAGCACGTCGGGGCGGATCGCCTCGATCAACTCAACCGGCGTGTCGCCCGTAAAAATTACCACCATGTCGACCGTCGCCAGCGAGGCGAGCACGGTGGCCCGCGCGGCTTCCGTTTGCACCGGACGGCCGTCGCCCTTGCCAAGGCGTCTCACCGAGGCGTCGCTGTTCAATCCCACCACCAGCCTGCCGCAAGCCGCCTTGGCCTGGGCCAAGAGCGACACATGGCCGGGATGGAGAAGGTCGAAGCAACCATTGGTGAAGCCCACCTTGATCCCCCGCCGCCGCCAGCGGCCGATGGTCTCAAGGCCCTGTTGCAAGGCCATGACCTTGGCCTCGGCGCTGGAGATGTCTTGGTGATGCAAGGCGCCGATCACATCCGCCGCGCTGGCCGCCGCCGTCCCCACCTTGCCGACGACGATGCCGGCGGCCACATTGGCAAGCTCGGCGGCGTCTTTGAGGGCGGAACCGGCGCCCAGCGCCGCCGCCAGGGTGGCGACGACGGTATCGCCAGCGCCGGAGACGTCGAAGACTTCTCTCGCCTGGGCCTTGAGGTGGCTGACCCCCCCCTCGGCGGTGACGAGCGTCATGCCATCCCGGCCTAAGGTGGCGAGCATCGCGCTTAAGTCATGCTCATCGATCAACATTCGCGCCGCCGCCGCGACCTGCTTTTCCGTATCCACCGGCAGATGGGAGGCGCCGGCCAACTCCTTTCGGTTCGGGGTGAGCAGGTTGGCCCCCCCATAGCGCCGGTAATCCCTGTCCTTGGGGTCGACGATAACCTGTTTCCCTTGCTTTCGCGCCGCCTTGATCAGTTCCAGGGCGACGCCATCATCCAGCACGCCCTTGCCATAATCGGAAAGAATGACGACGGCGCAGTCCGCCATCGCCGCTTTCGCCTTGTTGATCAATTGCCGGTGGATTTTTTCGGCCAGGGGCAGGGGAGTTTCGCTATCGGTGCGCAAAATCTGCTGTCCACTGGCGAAATAACGGGTTTTGGCCGATGTGCGGCGATCGCGGTCAAGAAGGATTTCATCGGTCCCGATCTTATAGCTGTCGAGTAACCGGAGAATTTCTTTGCCGGCATGGTCGGCATTACCCGTATCAGCGGCTCCGATGACGGTGACGAATTGCACCTGAACACCAAGGGAAACCAGATTGCGCACCACGTTGCCGCCGCCGCCGAGTTGGGCCTTCTCATCGGCATCCAATTTGAGCACCGGGACCGGGGCTTCCGGCGATATCCTCTCGACGGCGCCGTGCCGGAAGTGATCAAGAATGGCGTCGCCGACGCAAAGAACGCGGGCGCCGCCAAAGGATTCGACCAGGGACGCCAGTTCTGACCGCTCGCTCATAACAGCCTCAATTCCTGTTCCAGGGCGCCGCAAAGCATGTGCCCGAGGGTGATGTGCATTTCCTGAACGCGGGCGACATTGTTGTTCGGCACCAGCAAAAACGGATCGGCCAGGCCCAACATCTGGCCGCCGTCGCCACCGCCAAAACCGGCCGCCACGGCGCCCAGTTTCTTTGCTTCCCGCAAGGCCTTGATAATATTGGCGCTATTGCCGGAAGTGGAAATGCCGATGACCACGTCATCGGGCTTGCACAAGGCCTGGATCTGGCGGGCGAACAGGTCCTCGAAACCGAAATCGTTGCCGATGGCGGTCAGTGCCGAGGTGTTGGTGGTCAGGGCGAAGCCGGCGATGGGGACACGGTCCCGCTGGTAGCGCACGGAGAGTTCGGCGGCCAGGTGCTGGGCGTCGGCTGCGCTGCCGCCGTTGCCGAAAAAGACGATCCGCCCGCCGCCTCTCACCGCCTCGGCGCAAGCCCCGACAAGACGCTGGAACGGTTCGCCGAGAACCTCGCGGGTGGCCGCCAGAGCTGATTTATGCTCGTCCAGTTCGGCGTTGAAAAAGGCGTTCAGGTTCATTGCGGTCTTGTGGAAAAATAATGGTGTGAAAACATGTCTATTGCCAGTTCATGTCAAGTTTAAAGATCGATCCGAGTTCCTTGGCGCAGGGATTCCATGACCGCCAGGGTGGCAACGGATGTTTCTACCAGTTCCGTCTCGTCCACCGGTGGTGGGCCGCCGTTAGCGACGGCATCGGTGAAAGCCTGGAGCGATGCCTTGAAGCCCTTATCCTGGGTTGCTCGGGTTTCGTTCTTGCGGCCGCCGCCGCTGGCGATGGCGATGGTGCGGAAGTTGTCGATGGCGACGGCGGTGCCACCGGCGTAAGCCTCGAAAAGTTCCTTACCCAGAGTCTCGTCGCCACGTGCCGTATAGGCGACGGTGGCAAGACCGCCATCCTCGAAGCGCATGGCGATAATTATGTCCTCCAGGTTGCCGGTGCCCACACTCGCCGTCTGCGCTTGCACCGAAGCGATCGCTGAGCCGGCGAAAAACCGCGCCAGATCGACGAAGTGGCAAACCTCGCCTAAAATTCTGCTGCCTCCTTCGCCGGGGGCATGGACCCAACTGTCCTTGGCGACGGCCCCGGCGTTGATCCGCAACAGCAGGAACTTAGGTCCCGGCGTCGTGGCCAGCCGATGGCGCATCTTTACCACCATTGGCGCATGACGGCGGTTGAACCCGATCTGGAAAAAACCGGGAGAGCCCTGGCGCGCTTCGATCACTTGGTTGATCTCCTCGCGGCTCAAGGCCAGGGGCTTTTCCACCAGCACCGACTTGCCCGCCTCGAGCGCCCTCGCCGTCAGCTTGGCGTGGCTGTCGTGGCGGGTGGCGATGAGGACGGCGTTGATGGTGGGATTCTCAAAGATCGCCGTCTCATCCGTCTCGGCTTCCGCGAAACCAAAAGCGCGTTTCACCTGTTCCGCCGAAGCGCCGCGCCGCGTGGCGAGGCTGTGCAGGTGCACGCCTTTGAGTTTCTTCAATTCCGGCAGCAGCACCGAGCGGGCGAAATTGCCGGCGCCGATGACCCCTAGCGAACATTGGCCTTGCGGTTTTGCCGCCGGGAACGAGGGCTGTGGGGAAGCGGGCGGGGAGTCATCGTAGGTCAGGATAACGCCGAGACTGGCCTCGCCGCCGTCGTTGCCGCCGCCAACGAGGCGATAGGCTGTTTCCGCCTCGGACAAGGGAAAACGATGCGTCGTCAAGGACCGAACATCGAGACGCCGCGGCGGGTCGAGGGACATCAGGCGCAGGCATTCGGCGAGATTCTCGCTTTCCGTCCAGCGTATCCAGCCCGCCGGGTACTTGACGCCGCGGCTTTCGAAATCGTCGTCGTAGCGTCCCGGGCCATAGGACCGGGAAACCACCAGATTCAATTCTTTTTTCATGAATTCCTGATAGGGAAAGGCGGTGCCGGTCAAGCCTACCATGCAGACCCGCGCCCGGTCGCGGGCGATGGCGGCTGCTATATCGAAGGGCTCGCTTGAGGCTGTCGCCGCCGAAATCAGGACGCTGTCGCAGCCCCGTCCCCCGGTCAGCGCCGAAACGGCTTCCCGGTGGCCGCCGTTGGCAAGGTTGAAGGCCCCTTCGGCGCCCAAGCGCAGGGCCAGATCAAGACGTTCGGGGTTGTAATCAATGGCGACCGGGCGGGCCCCGGCTAAGTTCAGCAATTGGCACGCCAGTTGGCCCACGAGACCGACACCGATGACCGCCACCAGGTCGCCGAGGCCGGCGCCTAAATTACGGACGCTATGCATGGCGATAGCGCCCATGGTGGCAAAACAGGCTTTTTCGTCGCTGACGGAATCGGCAACGGTGGCGGCGAGACTACCGGGAACGACGTTCAGTTCGGCATGGTTGGCGAGGCCGGCGCCGGCGACGGCGACCCGCTGGCCGACGCTATAGGCGCTTTCAAGGCCCTGGCCTATGGCGGCGACCCTGCCGGCCGCCGAGTATCCCAAGGGTAAAGGCTCGTCGAGTCTGGCCAGGACGGTGCGCATGGTCGCACCAACGCCGTCCCGCTTGGCCTTGGCCAGAACCTTCTTGACCAGGTCGGGGCGGGCCTTGGCCTTGCCGGCGATGGTCTTGCTGGCGAATTCGACGGCCATCCGCTCGGTGCCGGCCGAGATTAGGGACGCCCGCGTTTGCACCAGCAGATGCCCGGCCCGGACCTTTGGCGCCGGCACTTCCATCAGCCTTAGCTTGCCGGTGCGGGGGCTCTGGATGACCTGCCTCATGGGGGTTCTTTTACTCTGTTTTTCACCGCTAGTGCAAAAAACCGGGGTCCCGCCGGGAGCGAACGTCTTTGGTGAACGGGCATTACTTGGCCGGCGGTTTTCGAAGGGCGTTAGCTTTTATCGGCACCGAATAGTCGCAAGCGGGTATAAATGGGCTCTAAATTCGCTGCCAATTCATTAACAAGCAAGAGATCCCAATGCCGGAAATACCTATTCTTGACGGTCCTGTCCTGGCCCCCCCGTCGGCCGGCGCGCCCGAACAATTGGCCATTCTTTTGCACGGTGTCGGCGCCGACGGCAATGATTTAATCGGCTTGGCGATGTCTTTCAGGAAAGCGCTTCCCAACGCATTGTTTATTTCGCCTCATGCTCCCCATGCCTTCGACATGGCTGATTGCGGCCGTCAGTGGTTCAGCATCCGGGACTTCAACCCCGAATCCCGCTTGGCCGGGGTCCGGGCGGTGGCCCCCATCGTCGACAGATTTATCGACGCCAAGCTTGCCGAATCGGGCTTGGGTGAGGAAAATTTGGTCCTTATCGGTTTTTCGCAGGGCGCCATGATGGCGCTGCATGTGGGTCCAAGGAGGCAAAATCAATTGGCCGGCATCCTCGGGTTTTCGGGCATGTTGGAGGACGGGGAGTTGCTTAAACGAGAGATCAAGTCCCGCCCCCCGGTCTTGCTGACCCATGGCGAGGATGATGAAATTATCCCCGTCCAGGCCCTGCTGACGGCGGTGGCGGGCCTGCGGGCCGCCGGCATGAAGGTGGATGCACACCGCCGTCCGGGCATGGGCCATGGCATAGACGAAGAATGTGTCCGCCTAGGCAAGGGTTTTCTTGCCGGTATTTTCGGAGTTTGCTCTTAGGCTTATTAATGTGGCGCCGATGGAGGGAGTTGGCAAAAAGTAACAGTATGTTGTATTCTCGCCCCTGAACGAGGGGAATGGCTTATGTCTGTTGCTTTTGGAAACTCCCTGGCCTTGGTGCTCAATACCGATTTTCGGCCATTGAACTATTTCCCCTTGTCGGTCTGGTCCTGGCAGAACGCGGTCAAGGCGGTATTTCTCGATCGTGTCAATGTGGTCTCGGAGTATGACCATTACGTGCACTCCCCCAGCTACAAGCTACGCCTTCCCAGCGTCATTTCCCTGAAAAAATACGTTTCCATGAGTCGGCGGCCGGCCTTCACCCGGTTTAATGTGTTTCTGCGGGATCGTTTCGAGTGCCAGTATTGCGGCGATAGATTACCGACCGAGGAACTGACCTTCGATCACCTGATTCCGCGCTCGCGGGGCGGCAAGACCTTGTGGGATAACGTGGTCACGGCTTGTGAGCCCTGTAATCTGCGCAAGGGTCGCCGCATGCCCCGGGAGGCGGGCATTTTTCCTATCCGCGCCGCCGCCCAACCGACAAACTTTCTACTCCAGCAAAACGGCCGCGCCTTCCCACCCAACTACCTGCACGAAAGCTGGCGTGATTTTCTTTATTGGGATACTGAACTGGATTCCGCTTAAGGGCGGGCAATTGACATCCGGAGACACCGGCGTATACTCCGCCGCCCTAGCCCTGAGAAAGCGGGCTTAACGCCCCATCCGATAAGGGCTTATTGGGACAACAATAATCACAACAATGGGTTTTCGGAAATATGACCAAACGCCTTCGGTCAAAATATAAAATCAACCGGCGCTATGGCGTCAACCTGTGGGGTCGGCCCAAGAGCCCCGTCAACGTCCGCGATTACCGTCCTGGCCAGCACGGCCGGGGTCGCCGCAAGGTCTCTGATTTCGGTACGCAGTTGGCGGCTAAACAGTTGCTCAGGGGATATTACGGCAATATCACGGAGCGCCAGTTCCGCCGTTATTACAAAGAGGCAGCGCGCCGGCGCGGCGACACTTCCGAGAACCTGATCGGTCTCCTTGAACACCGACTCGACGCGGTGGTCTACCGGATGAAATTCGTCCCCACCGTTTTCGCGGCCCGCCAATTCATCAATCACGGCCATATCAAGGTCAACGGTAAACGGGTCAATATCTCTTCCTATCTGGTGCGGGAAGGCGACGTCGTCGAGGTCAAGGAAAAGTCCCGGGAGTTGCCCCTGGTGCTGTTGGCGATTGAATCGGTGGAGCGGGAACTACCGGGATACGTGAACGTGGACTACAAGAAAATGCGGGGAACTTTCCTGCGCACTCCGGTCCTGGCCGACGTTCCTTATCCGGTGCCGATGGAGCCGAATCTGGTGATCGAGTTTTACTCGCGCTAGAAACGTACGCGATCAGGCGGCGTATTCGATATCGTTGGAATCAAACAACTTTTTCAGTTCGCCGCTTTCATACATCTCGCGGATGATATCGCAGCCGCCAACGAATTCCCCTTTCACATAGAGCTGTGGAATGGTCGGCCAGTTGGAAAATTGTTTGATGCCTTCGCGGATGCCGGGCTCCGCCAAAACGTCGACCCCCTTGAACTTCACTCCCATATGGGTGAGCGCCTGGGTGACGGCGGCGGAAAAACCGCACTGCGGGAACATCGGCGTTCCCTTCATGAAAAGGACGACGGGATTCTCGTCAATTTCCTGCTGAATTCGCGCTGATGACGGATTATCGTTCATTCTTCTTTCCTTTGCAGAGCTATAAAACTCTGGGCATCCTCGGGGACGCTGGTCTGCAAAGCCAGGGCGTGTAGGTCGCCGCCGATCTTCCCCATCAGGGCCTGATAGACCATCTGGTGTTGCTGTACACGCGATTTTCCCTTGAAAGCGGCGGAGACAACGCGGGCCGCGTAGTGGTCTCCATCGCCGCGAAGATCCTCGATCATGACCACGGCATCGGCAATCGATTCCTTGATCAGACGTTCGATTTCACCGGCATCCATCGTCATGAAACTTTTATCTCCTGGAAAAGAGAGATCAGCTCGCCCGCATGTAATTCGGTAGCCAGACCATGTGGCTGTCTCGCAAGTCAGCTACGGATATGGCGTGTGATCCGTTGACAGTCAAGTTCCGCCCGCCAGTGGTGCCGATCTTTTGCGCCGGCACCCCGGCTTTTTTGGCGGCTTTCAAAAGGGTATGCGGGTCGTTGGTGGTCACCAGATAGCGGCCTTGGTCCTCGCCAAACAGCCAGGCATGCAAGGGCGGTGCGCCGTCAGGCGCCTCGATATCGGCGCCGATGCTGCTTGCCATGGCCATTTCGGCGACCGCTATGGCGAGGCCGCCGCCGGAAAGATCGTGGCAAGCGCTAACCAGGTCCGCTGCGATCATGGCGCGCGCGAAATCACCATTGCGCTGTTCGGCGGCGAGGTCAACCGGCGGCGGCGCGCCATCCTCGCGGCCTTCGATCTCGCGCAAATATAGGCTTGCGCCCAGGTGTCCCGCCGTCTCGCCAATGATAATGATGGCCTGGTCCCGGTCCTTAAAAGCCAGGCTCACGGCTTTATTTACATCGTCCAGCAAACCGACGCCGCCGATGGTCGGGGTCGGTGGGATGGCCTTGCCGTTGGTCTCGTTGTAGAGCGAGACGTTGCCCGAGACGACTGGAAACCGTAACTCGTCGCAAGCTTCACCCATGCCCTTTATGCAACCGACGAACTGACCCATAATTTCGGGTTTTTCCGGATTGCCGAAATTCAAGCAGTTGGTGATGGCCAGCGGCCTGGCGCCGACAGCCGTCAGGTTGCGCCACGCCTCGGCAACTGCTTGGCGGCCGCCTTCGTGAGGATCGGCAAGGCAATAACGCGGCGTGCAGTCGGTGGTGATGGCTATGGCTTTGTTGGTCCCATGCACCCTGACGACGGCGGCGTCGCCGCCCGGGCGCTGGGTGGTATCGGCCATGACCATATGGTCGTACTGTTCCCATATCCATTGCTTGCAAGCCAGGTCTGGGGAGCCGACGAGCCGTTGCAACGCCGCCAATGGGTCGTCGGGGGGCGGTACTTGGGTGGCGAAGACGGGTTCGGATTTCGGCGTCGGCGTCCATGGCCGGTCGTATTCGGGAGAAGCCGCGACCAACGGCGCGATCGGCAGGTCCGCGACCACCTGGTCGGCCATGGTCAGGACCATGCGGCCGCTATCGGTGAGGCGACCGACAACGGCGAAGTCAAGCCGCCATTTTTTGAAAATGGCGCGGGCCCGGTCCTCGCTGCCGGGTTTCAGGACCACCAGCATGCGTTCCTGGCTTTCCGAGAGCATGATATCGTAAGGGGTCATGCCCTGCTCGCGCTGGGGCACGGCGTCCAGGTCCATTTCCACGCCCATGCCGCCCTTCGACGCCATCTCGAAGGAAGACGAGGTGAGTCCCGCCGCTCCCATGTCCTGGATGGCGACGATGGTGTCGGTGGCCATCAATTCCAGGCAGGCCTCGATCAGTAATTTTTCAGTGAAAGGATCGCCCACCTGCACTGTCGGGCGCTTGTCTTCGGAATCCTCGCTGAACTCGGCCGAGGCCATGGTCGCGCCGTGAATACCGTCGCGGCCGGTCTTGGAGCCCACATAGATGATCGGATTGCCCACTCCGCTCGCCGCCGAATAGAAAATTTTGCCAGTCTCGGCGAGGCCGACGGTCATCGCGTTGACCAGGTTATTGCCGTCGTAAGTCGGGTGAAATTCGCATTCTCCGCCGACTGTCGGAACGCCGACGCAGTTGCCGTAATCGCCAATGCCGGCGACAACGCCGGAAACCAGGTGCCGGGTCTTGGCGTGGCCGGGGGCGCCGAAACGAAGGGAATTCATGTTGGCGACCGGCCGCGCCCCCATGGTGAAAACGTCGCGGAGAATGCCGCCGACGCCCGTCGCCGCGCCTTGGTAAGGGACGATGAAGGAGGGGTGGTTGTGGCTTTCCATCTTGAAGATGACGGCCTGGTCGTCGCCGATGTCAATGACACCGGCGTTCTCGCCGGGACCACAGATCACCCAGGGGGCTTCCGTGGGTAGCGTCTGAAGCCATTTTTTTGATGATTTATAAGAACAGTGCTCGCTCCACATCACCGAGAAGATGCCGAGTTCGGTAAGATTTGGCCGTCGCTCAAGAATGGCCAGAATTTTGTCGTATTCGTCCTCCGACAAGCCGTGCTGGAGGACGATTTCGGGGCTGATCTCGCTCATCTAGATCCTCGCCCTACGACAGTGCCCCGATAAGGCCGTCGAACATCGGCCGCCCGTCGCTGCCGCCCAAGAGGGGATCGGCCAGCCGTTCCGGATGCGGCATCATGCCAAGCACGGTGTGGCTCTCGTTGAAGACGCCGGCGATGTTGTGCCGTGAGCCGTTGGGATTGGCAGCGCTGGTCGTCTCGCCCGCCTCGTCACAGTAACGAAAAGCGATCCGGCCGGCGCCCTCGAGGCGTTCCAAAGTTTCTTCGTCGGCGAAGTAGTTACCGTCATGGTGCGCAATGGGGATGCGGATCACCTGCCCTGGGTGGTAGCTCGTGGTAAAGGGAGAGAGGGCGTTCTCGACGCGCAAGGTAACGTCCTTGCAGACAAACTTGAGGCCGGCGTTGCGCATCAGCACGCCGGGCAAAAGCCCGGCCTCGGTGAGAATCTGGAAACCATTGCAAATGCCAAGTACCGCCACCCCTTGGCGTGCCCTGGCGGCGACTTCGGCCATTACCGGCGACTGCGCGGCCATCGCGCCGGACCTTAGGTAATCACCGTAGGAAAAGCCGCCCGGCAGGACAATCAGGTCGACGGCGGGCAGATCGGTGCCACCATGCCAGACCATTGCGGGCGGATTCCCTGAGCTTTGTTGCAGCGCCACCTTGACGTCGCGGTCGCAGTTGGAGCCGGGGAAAACGATGACGGCGGCTTTCATCGGTTCAGAATGTCACCCTTCCGCGATGTCGATCTTATAATCCTCGATGACGGTGTTGGCGAGCAGCTGCCGGCACATGCCGTCGAGATCATGGCGGGCCTTGACGGGGTCCGTCTCGGCCAAGTTGATTTCGATGTATTTTCCCTGTCTGACGCCGTCGACGCCGGTGAAACCCAGGGCTGAAAGCGCCTGCTGCACCGCTTTTCCCTGCGGGTCGAGGACGCCGTCCTTCAAGGTGACGAGAACTATCGCTTTCACGGCCGCGGTCGTCTCATGATTCCCTATTGCATCACCTTGGGGCCCTGGATGTCGGCTGGGCCGCTTTCCGGCAGGATACCCAAACGCCGCGCGACCTCCTGATAGGCGTCCTCGACTTTTCCCATGTCGCGGCGGAAGCGGTCCTTGTCCAGCTTCTCGTCGGTCTTGATGTCCCACAGGCGGCAGGAATCAGGGCTGATTTCGTCGGCCAGGACGATGCGCATCTGGTCATTTTCCCAGAGCCGGCCGAATTCCAGCCTGAAGTCGACGAGACGGATGCCGACGCCTAAGAACAGGCCTGACAGGAAATCGTTAACGCGTAGCGCCAGGGACATGATCTCATCCAGCTCCTGCGGCGTCGCCCAGCCGAAGGCGGTGATATGTTCCTCGGTAATCATCGGATCGTCCAACTCGTCGGATTTGTAATAGTACTCGATGATGGAACGCGGCAGCGGGGTTCCTTCCGATGTGCCGAAACGTTTCGCAATGGAGCCGGCGACGATATTGCGGGCCACCACCTCAATGGGGATGATCTCGACCTCGCGGACCAACTGCTCGCGCATGTTGAGCCGGCGGACGAAGTGGGTGGGGATGCCGATCTCGCCCAAACGGACCATCAGGTATTCAGAAATGCGGTTATTGATCACCCCTTTGCCGGTGATGACGCCTTGTTTTTTGTTGTTGAAAGCGGTGGCGGCGTCCTTGAAATACTGCACGAGCGTGCCGGGTTCAGGCCCTTCGAAAAGAACCTTAGCCTTGCCCTCGTAAATTTGTCTGCGTTTGGCTCTGGCCATGAGATTATCCGATAATGGGGGATGCGCTTACGCGCTCATCTGTGAAGGTAGTCCAAAAAAGATAATATAGCAGTTGTCCGGGAATATGACAACGCCACTCGAATTACAACGATACCGGCAGCCACGCCGCCGGGCCGGGCCGGCCGGCGGCGAACAGCCAGACCGGCTTGACAGCCGCCATTCGTGGCGAGGGTAGTGCGATTAGCGACGATGACGTGGTGCCGAAGCCGCCGTCGCCGTTGACGCACATGGCGCCGCCCGGTCCCGCCCCTTCGTCGAAATCGACACTCGCCAACAGCTCTTGCCAGGACGACCAATCCCCGGATCCGGGGTCGGGGGGCCGGGCGGCTTGGAATTGCGGCAAGTACCTAGCCATGCGTGGCGATGCCGGATCGTTGAGGTCATGGGCCGTGACCATCGACAGTCCGCTGGCCACTTCCGTCGCCTCGACGGTGGTGGCGCCGGCGCTGCCCTGGCCTGGGAATCTAAGCCAGAACGCTTCGCCCGCGTCGGCGATGATCATGTTGAAAGAACGGTAGCTCATGGGATCGATAAGGGACAACATTTTCACCGCCGCCGCCGCGCTCGCATGATCCAGGGCCTTGAGTGGCAGTTCACCACGGCTCGGGTGGCCCGGTCGCGGTCCCAGCGAGTGCAATCGATTGAGGACACCGGCGGCGACGCCGGAGGTGTTGAGGCCAAGCCAAGTGCCGCCGGCCTGCTCGTCGAGCCCGGCCATAACCCCTGGTCGTTCCGGCCAATGCCGCGTCGGTGGCCGCCAGTGGCGGTCGTCCCTCTCATCGCGATTCGCCGCCAAAAGAACGGGCCACTCGTGGCCAGGGCGGCGCAGGATCACCAGTGTGCACATGAGAAATTTTTAATTAACCCCAAAGTGCTGGCGGCGCCAGGCCATTGCGGTGCCGTCGCGGCAGCCGTAAATTAATCCCTTCAATACCAGCAGCCAAGGAACACTGGCATGAAAGACGCATTCGAGGAACGGGAAAAAAGCGAGGAGGCCAAATACAAGCTCGACCAGGAGCAACGCTTCAAGGTGTTGTCGCGGCGTAACAAGCTGCTGGGGTCATGGGCGGCCGAACGGATGGGCCTGTCCGGCTCGGAGGCCGAGGCCTACGCCGTGGAGATCATCCAGGCCGAGTTGCAAAAACCTGGCGACGGCGGTGTCGCCGGCAAGCTGGCCGGGGATTTCTGTGGCCGCGGCGTGGCCATCGGGGAAGCGGAGATCGCCGCCGAGATGAAACGCCTCCATGCCGTCGCCTTCGAACAGATCACCGGGGAATATCCCGAGGCGCTGGACAAGGACCACGAAACGGTTATCGGCGGCTAAAAGCCGCGCCTCCTTCGTTTCTCGCCGAAGACGCGCTCGAAGATGGTGCCGACGTGGCGGCCGTGGTTTTCCAGGTCGAAAAGTCCCGTTAAGGTTTTATCATCCAGACATCCCGTCACCTCGGCGTCGCCTTTCAGATGGGTGAGGAAATCGCCGCCGCCGTCGCTTGCCCGCATGGCGTTTCGCTGGACGGCGGTGTAGGCGGCCTCGCGGCTCATTCCGGCCTGGGTCAGCGCCAGCAGAACCTGTTGCGAAAAGACGACACCACCCAGGCGGTCCAAGTTTTTCCGCATTACCTCGGAATGGACAACGAGTCGCTCGACGACGTCGGTCAGCCGCGCTAGCGTGAAGTCAAGCGCGATGGTGGCGTCGGGCGCGATTACCCGTTCCACCGATGAGTGCGAGATGTCGCGTTCATGCCACAGGGCGATGTTCTCCAACGCCGGGACCACCGCAGCCCGCACGATGCGCGCCAGGCCGGTCAGATTCTCGGTTAAGATCGGGTTGCGTTTGTGGGGCATGGCCGAGGAGCCTTTCTGACCGGCGGCGAAATATTCCTCGGCCTCGCCGACCTCGGTGCGCTGCAGGTGGCGGATTTCGGTAGCCAGGCGCTCGATGGAGCCGGCGATGACGGCGAGTGCCGCGAAGAAGGCGGCGTGACGGTCACGGGGTATAACCTGGGTCGATACGGGCTCTATAGCGAGCCCCATTTTCATGGCGACATATTCCTCGACGTAGGGGTCGATATTGGCGAAGGTACCGACGGCGCCGGAAAGGGCACAGGTAGCGACCTCGGCGCGGGCGGTTCCGAGGCGTTGGCGGTTGCGCCGCCACTCGGCGTAATAGCCGGCCAGTTTCAGGCCAAAGGTGGTGGGCTCGGCGTGGATGCCGTGGCTACGGCCCATGCAAGGGGTATCGCGGAATTCAAGGGCGCGGCGCTTGAGCGCCGCCAGAAGGCCGTCGATGCCGTCGAGTAAAATGTCGGAGGCTTGCGTCAACTGCACCGCCAGGCAAGTGTCCAGGACGTCCGATGAGGTCATGCCCTGGTGGACGAAACGGGCCTCCGGGCCGACGTGTTCCGCCAGGTTGGTCAAAAAAGCGATGACGTCGTGCTTGGTTTGCTTTTCAATTTCGTCGATCCGCGCCGCCTCGAACTTGCCGCGCTCGCGGACGGCCTTGGCGGCGGCTTTTGGAATCACCCCGAGTTCGGCCTGGGCGTCGCAGGCATGGGCCTCGATCTCGAACCAAATGCGGAACCTGTTGTCGGCTTCCCATATGGCGGCCATTTGGGGACGGCTGTAACGTGGAATCATCGAAGCCTCTTGCGCTCGCGGAGGGGACAGAGCGACAAGGATATTACTCAAGTCAGCCGGTTTTGAAAGCCGTGATATGATTTCCTCGCCAATAAACAGAGGAGAGCGTCAGTTGAAGGCATCGTCAGAACTGCCCGCCATTCCCTTGCTCGAGACCGGCAAGGCGGGCCCCTTGGCGTTGATCGACGCCGCCCCGGGACGGTTTGGCGAGATCATTGACATGGGCCGCCGGCATTACGGCGAGGCCGCCTTGCGCATGGGCGACGCGGTTTCGCGGCGCTGGCTCGACAAAACGGCCAATCCCTACCGCCATGAAATCGAGGCCGTGGCGGGGCGCGCCGGTCGGCCGGGCGCACACTTGCTCAACCTGTCTTACGAATGGACTTGCACGTCGGCTGTTGGGGCCGATCCGTCGGGACCAGATTTCAAGAAACGCTGCCGCAACCGTTGGCGATGGCCGACGTAGTGGGGTTTGTTGTTCATGAGGTCAAAGATCGTAAGGAGGCTGATGCAGGCCGACGGGTGAAAGGGTGAACAGCTCGTAGCCATCGGCGGTGACGCCAATGGAATGTTCGAATTGGGCGGAAAGTGAGCGATCCTTGGTCACCGCCGTCCAACCGTCCTTGAGGACTTTCACCTCGTAGCGACCGGCGTTGATCATCGGTTCGATGGTAAAGAACATGCCTTCCTTGAGGGTTGCCCCTTGGCCGGGACGGCCATAATGCATGACATTGGGGGCGGCGTGGAAAACGCGGCCCAAACCATGGCCGCAGAAGTCCCTGACTACCGAACAGCGATGGGATTCGGCGAATTCCTGAATGGCGTGGCCGATGTCGCCGGTGGTGGCGCCGGGTTTGACCATTTTGACGCCACGCCACAAGGCTTCGAAGGTGATGTCAACGAGGCGGCGCGCCTTGACGCCGACGGGGCCGGAGAAGAACATGCGGCTGGAATCGCCGTGCCAGCCGTCAAGAATCACCGTCACGTCGATGTTGATGATGTCGCCCTTGGCAAGCTTTTTCTTGCCGGGAATGCCGTGGCAGACGACATGATTGATGGATGTGCAAACGGCTTTTGGGAAGCCGCGGTAATTAAGCGGCGCGGGAATGGCACCATTGGCAACGATACGGTCGTGGATCAAGCGGTTCAGTGCCCCTGTCGATACGCCCGGTTTCACGTAGGGAACGATGAAATCCAGGGTTTCCGCGGCTAGCCGACCGGCTTTGCGCATGCCCTCGAAGCCTTCGGCACCGTGAATTTTAATATGCCGCGTCTCGGCGGGCAGCAAACTTGAGCTGATATCATTCATGAATCAATTCTGATTTCTAGGAGTAAAAAATCACTTGTAATTACTTTTTGCCGGGCCACAGGCTTTCATAGCTCTATTCTCAGAGGCGCCGTCACGTCGATTCGTTCCGCCGTGACGCGGCATCGATAACATAAAATCTCGACGCCTGCCGCCATTGCCGCGCCAAGCGCCATGGCATAGGCCGGATCGATATCGGCGGCAATGGAAAATCGCTCGCCGTCCCGGCGCTGAACCAAATAGACCATCATCGCGCGGGCCCCTTGGCTGACCATATTGGTCAACTCGGCAAGATGTTTGGCGCCTCGTGTTGTCACCGAGTCAGGAAATTCAATGGCGGAATTCGTCCCTGGGCTCCGTCTCATGGTGACGTTTTTGACCTCGACAAAACATGTGGGGAGGCCCTCGCTTTCTAGCAACAGGTCAATGCGTGAATTTTTTCCGTACCTGACCTCTCGCTTGATGACCGGATAGGCGCTTAGCTCGGTGATTGTTCCGTTGTCGATGGCCTCTTCCACCAGCGCATTGCTAATGCTGGTGTTTATGCCGACCAGGGTGCCCGCCACTCGGATCAGTTCCCAGGTGTAGGCAAGCTTGCGGCCCGGGGTGCGGGCCGGCGACAGCCAGATCGCCGAGCCCGGTGCGTTGACGCCCAACATGGAGCCGGTATTGGGGCAGTGGGCGGTGACCATTTCACCGCCGCTCAGTTTCACGTCGGCGAGAAAGCGCTTGTAACGCTTGATCAACGTTCCTGGAATCAGCGGCGCGGGAAATTTCATCGGCGGAGCACTCGCAAGACTTGGACCATGGGTTCATTAAATCGTAGCGGTTTTCTTGCCGGCTGCCGTTTCCGCCGCTCCCAGGGCCTCGGCCAAGCTGCTCTTGGCGCTGCCTGGTTTGAGCGGTTGCGGTTGCGACGGGTCGGGTGCCCAAGCCGTCAGGTAGATCACCTGGAAGGTTGCCGGGACGCGCCCCTCGGCGTCACCGAACAGCTCTCGGTAGCGGCGAGCCCCGGCCATCAGGGTGGCGCGGCGGGTAAACCCCCGGCGCCGTTCGATAACGGCGTTGCTTTCGCCCATACCGCGCAGGTCGGCCATCAATTTCCAAGGATCGCCATAGGATACCGTAATGGTGTCTTGATCGACCACGGGGAGGGCAAAACCGGCCCGTTGCAGCAATGCACCCAAGTCCACGGCATCGGCGAACGGAGAGACGCGCGGGCTCAAGCCCCCTTCCTCGGCGATTTCGGCCTCGGCCAGGGCAGTGCGCAATTCCTTGCAGGTGGCGCCGCCAAGCATGGTAGCCAGGAACAATCCGTCGGGTTTGAGTGCCCGGCGAATCTGGGCGAGGGCGCCCGGCAGATTGTTGACCCAGTGCAGGCTGAGGCTGCTCAGGACCAGGTCGAGGCAAGCGGGGGAAAACGGCAGGAATTCCTCGTCGGCGGCGAGGCAATGGCCTCCCGCCCGGCGCGCCATTCGAGGGGAGATGTCGCATTGAACCAGGGTCTCGATGCCGCCGCGCTCGGTCACCAACCGGGACAGTTCGCCACCGTGACAGCCCAGGTCTAAGGCCAGGGGGAAGCGGCGTTTAACGTCGTCTAGGCGGTCGGCTAGGCGTTCTCCGACCTCGGCGAAAAGGTAGCCATGTTTTTTTATCCCGGCCGCCGCACGGTCCCGGTGAAGGCGCACGACGTGGCGGTTGAAGATGGCCAACGAATCGGACATGGTAGATATATGACACAGGCCAAGCACTCGATAAACGGCGCGTTGGCGAAAATCAGCGCTGACAGTTCCTTGGGCGGTCTCGTCAAGTTGGTGCTGGACGTCCTTTTGCCGCCCCAGTGCCTGAGTTGCGGCTCCATTGTCGAGGGGCTCGGTCTGTTGTGCTCCACTTGCTGGGATGGAGTGGTTTTTCTGAGCCCGCCCTGTTGCGAGGCCTGCGGTCTACCTTTTGAATATGATCCCGGCGAGGGGGTTTTATGCGCCGCCTGTTGCCGTCAACGCCCGGTTTTTCAGCGGGCCCGGGCGGTAATGACTTATGATGCCCATAGCCGGCGGTTGATCCTTGCCTTCAAACACGGCGACCGCACCGACGCTGCTCCGGCACTTGGCCGCTGGCTGCTGTGGGCGGGGAGCGATCTGATCGCCGACGCCGATCTGGTGGTTCCCGTGCCCCTGCATTGGACACGACTGTTCGCCAGGCGTTTCAATCAGGCGGCGCTGTTGGCCCGGGCACTGCGCCATCACGCCGGGGCGCCGGTGGTGCTCGATTTCCTGATCCGCCGCCTCCGTACCCCGTCCCAGGGTAGGCTTGGCATGGCGCAACGCCGCCGTAACGTGCGTGGCGCCTTCACCGTGCGTTCTTCCCTGGCCAGCGAAATCAAGGGCAAACTGGTTTTGCTCATTGACGATGTCCTGACGACGGGCGCCACTGTCTCGGCATGCGTCCGCGCGCTGTTGGCGGGTGGCGCCGAAGTGGTCGATGTGCTCACTTTGGCGCGGGTTATCCGTTCGGCGTGACGTGCTGGCGCCATAAATGACTTATATAAATATAGTAGGCGCCGCCGACCTTTGGTTTGCCCATCATACCGGGAGATAAGAAAATTGCTTGAAGTCGAAATCTACACGACCCCCTATTGTTCCTTTTGCCATCGCGCCAAGAACCTGCTGAGGCAAAAAGGCGTTTCGTTTACCGAGATCGACTTGCTTGGGAATCCGGGCAAGGATGCGGAAATGTTGCGGCGCAGCAACGGTGGGCGCAAGGTTCCGCAAATTTTTATCGGCGGCCGGCACGTGGGCGATTGTAATGAGCTTTTTGAGCTGGAGGCGGAGGATGAACTCGACCGCCTTCTTGGTATTGCTTGATCAATGAGCAAGACTTTCAAGGTTGCTTGCGTACAAACCAATTCGGGTCTCGAGATCGAGCCGAATCTGGCCACTGCCTGTGAATTGGCGTGCGCCGCCGGCAAGGCTGGCGCCCAGCTGATCGCCCTGCCCGAGAACGTCAACGTCATGGAACCCGACAAGACGCTCCTGAAGGAAAAAGCCAGGCCCGAAAATCAGGACATCGGCCTCAAGACGTTTCGGGAACTGGCGCGGCAAATCGGCGTCTGGCTGCTGTTGGGTTCCTTGGTGATCAAACGGTCCGGGGACAAGCTGGCCAATCGCTCGTTCCTGATCGACGCCGATGGTGCCGTCGTCGCCCGCTATGACAAAATTCATATGTTCGACGTCAACCTGGGCGGAGCCGAAAGGCATCGTGAATCCGCTTCTTATGAGCCGGGCGACAGGGCCGTTGTCGCCGAATTGCCATGGGGTCGGCTGGGCATGACCATTTGCTATGACCTGCGCTTTCCCCATTTGTACCGATCCCTGGCCCACGGCGGGGCAAGTTTTGTTTCCATCCCCGCGGCCTTCACCCGTGTCACCGGGGCGGCGCATTGGCACGTGTTGCAGCGCGCCAGGGCTATCGAAAACGGTTGCTACGTCTTTGCCCCCGCGCAGTGCGGGGATCACGCCGGCGGCCGCCAGACTTTCGGCCATTCACTGATCGTCGATCCGTGGGGCGAGGTGCTGACCGACGGCGGTGAAAAGGTGGGCTTTGTCACCGCCGATATCGACCCGTCAAAGGTGGTCGAGGCCCGCCGTAAAATTCCTGCTCTTTCTCATGACCGGAAGTTCATTTAAGGCCGGATGTTGTGGGGCTCCGGTTCGCCGTCCTCGCGGTTGCTGACCTTAAGGTCATTGACGGCGCAGATGCGTTGCATGATGCCGGTTGTGGGGCCAGCCTCGACGAGGCCGTGTTCATAAGCGATCACCTGTAGCCGCCTGTGTGTCATTTCCAGCAACTCGCCGCTACAGAGCAGGTGGTCGGGATTGCGCGGCCGGGTAATTTTTTCGTTGCCACGGGCGAATGTTTCGTAAATGAACAGGCCATTTTCCCCGACGGCCTCGAAAAGACGCTGGAAGAGAGGCCGGTAAAGATAATTGACTATGATAACGGCATCGAAGGTCCGGCCTTCGACCGGCCATGCGCCGCCATTCTCCAGGTCGGCCTCGATCACTTCTATTTCCGGCTTGTCCGCAAGGTCGGCGACATGGGTAACATCGCGGTCCAGGGCCACAACTTTATAGCCCATGTTCAAAAGGTAACGGATATGCCGGCCGCCGCCACAAGCCAGGTCGAGCACCGTTCCCCCTTTTGGGATCAGGGGTGAAAAACGCTGGACCCAAAGGGACGGCGCGGTAACTCTCAGGTGACGAGATTGCAAGGACATGTCGCCGACAATTTCCATTTTTTAACCGATTGACGTATAAATTTGGCGAAAAATGGAATATTAATAGTATATAAGCCCAATTCGCCGGCAACAGAGTTTTACGCGATGATAAAGTATCGGTTGAAATGCGCCAACGGCCACCGGTTCGATGCTTGGTTCCTCGACGGTGCCACGTACGATCGGCAAAACGCTCACCGCGAAATCTCCTGTCCCTATTGTGGTGACGGCCAGATCAGCAAGGCCCCAATGAGCCCCAACCTGGCCAAGGGCAAGAATGACAAACAAACGGAGGCAACCGAGCTAAGGGCCACGGAAGTCGCCGAACGCATTCTCAATGCGGTGAACAAGCTGCGCCAGAACGTTGAAGAAAACTGCGAGTATGTTGGTGACAAATTCGCCGACGAGGCGCGCGGCATTTATTATGGCGAAACCGAAAAGCGGGGCATTTACGGCGAGGCGAGCGAGGAAGAAAGCGTTGATCTCGAGAAGGAGGGAATCAAGTTTTTCCGTCTCCCCGTCGTTCCGCGCCGCAATGATTAATATTGCTTCGTCCTATCCCTTTACCGCGAATGCAATGTAATTGACGCCCAGGTCGCGGCTCAAGACCCATTCGCTGGCGAGTGGACTGTATGTCAATCCCGAGAGGTCGGTGATTTTGACACCGTGGGGGCGGAGGCCGGCGGCCAATTCGGAAGGCTTGATGAACTTTCGCCAATCATGGGTGCCGGCCGGCAACTGGCGGAGCAGGTATTCCGCCCCTACTTTAGCGAGGGCAAAAGCCTTGAGAGTGCGGTTGATGGTCGACATCATCATTGTCCCTCCCGGTCTGACCAAATGGCTGCAAATCCGCAAAAAATCTTGTGGATTGGCAACGTGTTCGATTACTTCCATGTGGAGGACAATATCAAAGCCTCGCCCCTTGTCGGCGAGGCTTTCCGGCAGAATGCACTGGTATTCGATATCGAGTCCGCCTTGCCCGGCGTGCTGGTTGGCGACGGCAATGTTTTTTTCGCTGGCATCTATGCCGGTGACGCGGGCGCCAAGCCGCCGCATGGGTTCGCTAAGCAGGCCGCCGCCACAACCGATGTCGAGAAGGGTCAAATTCTTCAATGGCTTGTCGGCCAAGGAATCATGTCCGAAATGGCCGGCGGCATGGTCTCGGATATAGGCGATGCGGAGCGGATTGATTATGTGCAAAAAGGCGAGGGCACCTTCTCCCTCCCACCAGCTTTCGGCCAGCGCCGTGAAGCGCGCGACTTCATCCGGGGAGGCTGTGGTGAAGGCTTGTCTAGGCTTTGTTTTTCGTCTGCCGTCGTCGACCATCGTATGGTTGCTGGTTTGTTGAAGAGCCAGGGTTGCCTGGTGAATCCTTATCGGAGTATGTATATGAGTTCGCCGGGCTGCAACCGGCTCCGCCAAAAAATTTCAATAATCAACCGCACTGTACTGGTTGGGAGTCGATATTGATGGCTCGTATCGTTCAGAAATTCGGTGGCACGTCCTTGGCCGACGTTGAACGGGTCAAGGACGCCGCGAAGCGTGTAAAACGCGAAGTCGGCGCCGATAACCAAGTTTTGGTTATTGTCTCGGCGATGGCCGGGATGACGGATCGGCTTGTCAACCATGCCAGCGAGATCAGCATCCTGCATGATGCCCGTGAGTATGATGTGGTGGTTTCAACCGGTGAGCAAGTTACCGCCGGCCTGCTCGCCCTGGCGCTGCAAAATATAGGGGTTGCCGCCCGCTCATGGCTGGGATGGCAGATTCCCATCCACACCAACGGTGTTCATGGCAAGGCCCGTATCGAAACCATCGACAGCGTCGAACTGGAACGCCGATTGGCCGTCGGCGAGGTGGTTGTCGCCGCCGGTTTTCAAGGGCTCGGCCCCGACAGCCGCATCACCACCCTGGGCCGGGGCGGTTCCGATACCACGGCGGTTGCCCTTGCCGCGGCGTTGAATGCCGATCGTTGCGACATTTATACGGACGTGGATGGCATTTACACATCCGACCCGCGCATTGTCGAAAAAGCGCGGAAATTGGAAAAAATCACTTATGAGGAAATGCTCGAAATGGCCTCCGTCGGGGCCAAAATCTTGCAGACCCGAGCCGTGGAAATGGCCATGAAACACGGTGTTCGGCTGCAGGTCCTTTCCAGCTTTTCCGATGAGCCGGGCACTCTGGTCATTGACGAGGATGAAATCGTGGAACAGGAACTAGTCAGTGGAATCGCATACAGCCGGGACGAGGCGAAGATTACTTTGATCCAGGTCGCCGACAGACCCGGCGTCGCCGCTGGAATTTTCGGCCCGCTTGCCGATGCCAGCGTCAACGTCGACATGATCGTGCAAAACGTCTCGGCGGATCAAAAGACCACCGATCTGACCTTCACCGTCACCAAGGCGGACTTGGACCGCGCGGTGGCGATCCTGGAAGAAAGACGCGATGATCTGGGCTATGCCGGCTTGGTTGCCGATGCCGACGTGGTCAAGGTCTCCGTCATCGGCGTTGGGATGCGCTCTCATGCCGGCGTTGCGCTGCGCATGTTCCAAACCCTGGCGGAAAAAGGCATCAACATTCAGGTCATATCCACTTCCGAGATCAAGGTCAGTGTCTTGATCGCCGAGGAATATACTGAATTGGCCCTGCGCGCCCTGCACGGAGCCTATGGTCTTGACGTGGACTGACGGCTTGGCTCCTTTATCACCGGGATCCTGTTTGCAAAGGCTCTGGCAAGGCGGCTGTGATTTTCTCGGTTGCCGTTACGCCATCATGGGTGGCGCCATGACCTGGCTGTCGGAGCGAAACCTGGTGGCGGCCATTTCCAACGGCGGCGGTTTCGGTGTCATCGCTTGCGGCGCCATGCCACCCAATCTTTTGGACGCCGAGGTCGCCGCCACCAAGGTGCTTACGGACAAACCGTTCGGGGTCAATCTGATCACCATGCATCCCGAGCTTGACGCCCTCATCGACATCTGCGTCAAACACCAAGTTAGCCATGTTGTTTTGGCGGGCGGCTTGCCACCCGGTGCTGCCATCAGGCGGGTCAAGGACGCCGGCGTCAAGGTGATTTGCTTTGCCCCTGCTGTCGCCCTGGCAAAACGGCTGTTGCGCTCCGGCGCCGACGCCCTGGTCATAGAAGGCGCCGAGGCGGGTGGCCATATCGGCCCCGTGGCGACCAGTGTTCTTGCCCAGGAGATTCTTCCCGAGGTGGGGAAAGCCCCGGTTTTCGTTGCCGGCGGCATCGGCCGCGGAGAGGCCATCATTTCTTATCTGGAAATGGGCGCCGTCGGATGCCAGTTGGGAACCCGGTTCGTCTGCGCCTCCGAATCCATAGCCCATCCCGATTTTAAGAAAGCCTTCATCCGCGCCAACGCCCGCGATGCTCTGCCGACGGTTCAGTTGGATCCCAATTTCCCGGTGATCCCGGTCAGGGCTCTGGTTAACGAGGGCACCAAGCAGTTCATGGAAACCCAGCGCCAGGTCATTGAACGCTTTCGGCGCAAAGACCTGAGCCAGCAGGAAGCCCAGCTTGAAATCGAGAAGTTTTGGGCCGGCGCCCTGAAACGGGCGGCAATCGACGGCGACGTGGAAAACGGCTCGCTGATGGCGGGCCAAAGCGTCGGCATGGTCAAAGGGGAACAAACGGTAGCCGGTATCCTGACCGAATTGATCGGTCAGGCGCTCGGCGTTCTTGCCGCTAGGGAACCCTCCGGGGCTTCTTGACATGCCACAAGGCCAGCCCTCTCCCATATCGCGCCGCCTTCTTGCCCGGGTCCGGGATGTCATGGCCGGCGCCGGGACGGCTCAGCAACGACTCGACGGGATCACCGATATTATCGCCGCCGATATGGTGGCCGAGGTCTGTTCGGTTTACGTCCGCCGCGCCGGCGACGTCCTGGAACTTTTTGCCACCCAAGGCCTCCAACTGTCGGCTGTCCATTCGACGCACCTGAGGGTCGGCGAGGGCATCGTCGGCGACATCGCCGCCCGCGCCAGGCCTTTGGCCCTGGCCGATGCGCAAAAACATCCCAGTTTCGTCTTTCGGCCTGAGACCGGCGAGGAAGCCTACCATTCCATGCTGGGGGTGCCGATCCTCCGTGACGGCCGCGTGGTCGGCGTCTTGGCGGTTCAGAACAGCGCCCAGCGCCTTTATAGCGAAGAAGAAAAGGAAACCCTGCAGACCGTGGCCATGGTGCTGGCGGAACTGGTGGTGGGCGAGCTGATAGGCCAGAGCGAACTGCGTCCGCTGGTCGGCGGCGCCATGTTGCCGTTGTGCCTGCAAGGGATGCGTCTCGGTTCCGGTGTCGGCGCCGGCGAGGCCGTCCTTCATCAACCCCGCTTCCAAATCACCCGTTGGGTCGCCGACGATTCCGCCGCGGAGCATGAACGCCTGGCGCGGGCAATTTCCGAGATGCACGGTGCCCTTGATGACATGTTCCAGGCCAGCGAACTGGCTGGCGGTGGCGAACACCGCGACGTCTTGGAGGCTTATCGCATGATCGCCGAGGACGCCGGATGGCTGGAGCGCATCGATGAAGCCATCTCCAGCGGCCTGACGGCGGAAGCTGCCGTCGAGAAAGTACATAGCGATATCCGGGCGCGCATGAGCCAAGTCACCGATCCTTACTTGCGGGAACGGATTCACGACCTGGATGATCTGGCCAACCGGCTACTGGGGCATCTGATCGGCGAGCTCGAACCCGCCACCGTCATGCCCCTGCCGGAGGAAATCATCCTCGTCGCCCGCTCGATGGGGCCTGCCCAGCTTCTTGATTATGATTATAGCCGTCTGCGCGGGGTGGTGCTGGAAGAAGGATCGCACACCGCCCATGTGGCTATCGTTGCCCGCGCCCTTGACATTCCGGCGGTCGGAAATGTCAAGGATGTGCTGAGCAAGGTTGAGCGGGGAGACCCGCTTATCGTCGATGGCGACAATGCCCAGGTTTTCATCCGTCCCGGCGAGGACGCACGTCGAGCTTTCGTCGAAAGCTTGCGGGCGCGGGAAGAGCGCAAAGCCGTCTATGCCGGCCTGCGCGATCTTCCGGCCGTCACCCTGGATGGCCAATCCATCAGCATCAAAATCAATGCCGGCTTGCCCATTGACTTACGGCTTTTGGATGATTCTGGGGCCGATGGCATCGGACTCTACCGCACGGAACTTCTTTTCATGGTCAACCCCGATTTTCCCGGCGTCGAAACCCAGCGGCGGCTATACGCCGATGTCCTCGATAAGGCTGGAGACAAGCCCGTTATTTTCCGTACCCTCGATGTGGGAGGGGACAAGGTTCTGCCCTACTGGGAGCGTTCCGCCGAGGAAAACCCGGCCATGGGATGGCGGGCGATCCGTATTTCCCTGGACCGGCCCGACATGTTGCGCCAGCAGTTGCGGGCCTTGATCCGGGCCGCCGCCAGCCGGGAATTGCGCCTCATGTTCCCGATGATCGCCGAGGTGGCTGAGTTTAAAGCCGCCCGTGCCTGGCTCGACAAGGAACTGGAGTGGGAAAAGGAATTGGGCTTCCCGCCGCCAAGCAAATTTAGCGTCGGAGCCATGCTGGAGGTCCCGTCTTTGGTGTTCCAACTTCCCGCTTTGTTGAAACAGGTCGACTTCATCTCGGTGGGCAGCAACGATTTTTTTCAATTCCTGTTTGCCAGCGACCGCGGCAATCCCCAACTTTCGGAACGCTATGACCTTTTGTCCCCCCCCGTCTTGACGCTTTTGCGGTCCATCTCCCAACAATGCCGGGCGGCGGGAATCCCTGTCAGCCTTTGCGGCGATATGGCCAGCCGTCCCCTTGAGGCGATGGCGCTGATCGGCATCGGTTTTCGAGATTTGTCGGTGGCGCCGCCAAACGTGGGCCCCATAAAGGCTATGATTCGAAGCCTTTCCGCCCTTCCGCTGGGTGAATACATGAACTCCTTGTATGACCTCGATCAGCACGATACGCGCGAGAAACTCGGATCGTTTGCCAAAGAGCATGGAGTCAAAATTTAAGCTTTCATGTTTCTATCTTGAAATTTCTCAATAATCAGGCAAAATACAATTGATTTCAGCATCGTAATAACGAGGTTTTTTGCCGCTAAGTCCCTTGATTTATGTATTATTCTGATCAATCAACCGTGGGTTGGGGAAATTCAGGTGGTTTTTGGTTTTCGGGATTTTGTTTAATCCCAATGGATCGATGGATTCTATTGAGTTGGTGAGTGAAAATCATTCCTCTCTGGAAACGGCGGAGAACATAATGGGTGAGCAGGAGAATGGCCCTGGCGTAGGGGCGCTCCTTCGGGCTTCGCGTATAAGATGTGGCAAGGACCTGCGTGACATGGCGCAGATCCTGCGTATCCGTAGTGTCTACATTGAGGCCATCGAGGATGGCCGCTTCCAGGATCTCCCCGGCATCACCTACTCCGTCGGCTTTATCCGTGCATACGCCGAGCATCTTGGCCTCGATAGCGAGAAAGTTGTCAAACGCTTTAAGGCCGAATCACGGAATATTAAAGGCGCTCCCAATCTTCAATTTCCCATACTGATCGCCGAATCCAGCTTTCCCGGCGGCGCCGTTCTGTTTGTAGGCACGTTGGTGGCGGTGCTGGCCTATGGCGGTTGGTACGCAAGCACGACCATGGATGATTTTTTTATTGACATGGTCCCTCCGATTCCCGAACGTTTGGCCATCTTGTTGCGGGAAGACGGCTCCATCCGGCAAAACTATGAGACGGGAAACAGGATGGGTGGGAGCCAGGAAAGCCTATCCTCTCCGGTGACGGCGACCGCCGCCACTCCCTTGCGTAAGAGCCCACCTTCCCCACGGACGGCGGTTGAGCCACCGGCTGATCCTGGCCCTCAATCAGAGGCGGACAAGGAAGCGGCGGCGCATCCCAGGGAATTGACAGCGAGCGATGAAGGCTCGGACTCCCTTCCAGAAAAGGATCGGCAATCCAAGCAAAGCCTTCCCGCAGGGAATGGTGTCGGCGAAGAGGTGGCCGCGGGAACGCCGGATCCGGAAAACACGGCCTCCAACGGCATGGCGGAGACGATTCGCGCGGATCAGGTTTTCGGTGCCGATAACGCCGGCTCCCGCATTTTGGTGCGGGCTAAATCCAACAGTTGGGTTCAGGTGCGCGATGATATCGGCAAACAGTTGATGTTGACGCGCTTGCTACGGCCCGGCGACAGTTATCGCGTCCCCGATCGTCCTGGGCTGAAACTGTTGACCGGCAACGCCGGCGCTCTCGAGATATTGGTTGATGGCAAGATCGTGCCATCCATTGGCTCGATGGGAACGGTGCGGCACGGCATCTCCCTGGATGTCGAGCGCTTGCGTGAAGGCACGGCGGTTCAGAACTGACCCCGCCCACAGGCATCTCCTACCATCGGAATCCGGAATTGACCGGGAGGGTAACGTTACGGCAAATATTGGCGGCGGGCGTCAAGCCCACAAGGTAAAGGCGACGGCATGTCCATTCGCAACCTTCCTATTCGGCGGCGCAAAAGCGTTGCGGTAAAGATTGGCGACCTCACCATTGGCGGTGATGCGCCGGTGATGGTTCAATCGATGACCAATACCGACACTGGCGATGTTGAATCGACGGTTGCCCAGGTGGCTGCTCTCGCCGCCGCCGGCTCGGAGGTGGTTCGTCTAACCGTGGACCGTGATGACGCGGCCAAGGCGGTTCCCTATATCCGGGAAAAACTGGACAAAACCGGGGTCGACGTTCCCTTGGTCGGCGATTTTCACTATATCGGCCACAAATTGCTTTCGCACTTTCCGAGTTGCGCCGAGACCTTGGCGAAATACCGTATAAATCCGGGTAATATAGGCGGCGTGAAAAAACGGGACCAACGGTTTTCGGCGATGATCGATATCGCCTTGAAATATGATCGACCGGTGCGCATCGGTGTCAACTGGGGAAGTCTCGATGACGACCTGGCCACCCGGATGATGGACGCCAACGCCGCGGCGGCCAATCCCCGCGATGCCGGTGATGTCATTTGCGAAGCCCTCGTCGTTTCGGCTCTCGAAAGTGCCGCCAGGGCCGAAGAGTTGGGGCTGACACGGGATAAAATCATTCTTTCGTGCAAAGTCAGCGGCGTCCGGGATCTGATCACGGTATACCGCGACTTGGCGGCGCGGTGCGATCATGCCTTGCATCTGGGTCTGACGGAAGCGGGCATGGGATCGAGGGGAATCACCGCCTCGACGGCGGCGATAGCAGTGCTTTTGCAGGAGGGCATCGGCGATACAATCCGCGTTTCATTGACGCCCGACCCCGACGGCCAGCGAACACAAGAGGTCGTCGTCGCCCAGGAAATACTGCAAGCCATGGGGTTGCGTTCGTTTTCGCCGCCGGTGATCGCCTGTCCGGGCTGCGGGCGGACCACCAGCGCCGTTTTCCTGGACCTTGCCGCCAGGATCGAGCGCCATGTCCGCGATCGAATGCCCGTCTGGCGCGAGACCCATGCGGGGGTAGAGAATATGAGCCTGGCGGTTATGGGATGTATCGTCAACGGCCCCGGGGAGAGCAAACACGCGGATATCGGCATCAGTCTTCCTGGTACTGGCGAGGAGCCGGCGGCACCTGTTTACATCGACGGCAAGAAAGTCCGGACTCTCCGCGGCCCCAACATCGACGAAGAATTCCTGCGGATTGTCGATGATTACGTAAGCAACCGCTTCGCAAAACCAAAAGCGGATTCGGCCGAACACCGTAACGGCTTGGGCAACGGGCCGGCGACAACCGTCGCCGCCCAGTAGAACGGACCAAACAGAAATGCCCTCCTTGCAGCCGGTTCGCGGCACCTACGATATCCTGCCCGAGGCCATGCGGCGGCACCGCTGGGTGGAGGAAACCGCCCATGAGGTTGCTGGCCGTTACGGATACGCCGAGATAGCGACGCCTCTTTTCGAATTCCAGGAAGTGTTCACCCGGACACTCGGCAAAGCCTCCGATATCGTCACCAAGGAAATGTATATTTTTGAGGACAAGAACGGCGAAAGCCTGGCGCTCCGTCCGGAAAATACCGCCGGCGTAGCCCGTGCCTTCATCACCAACGGAATGGCACAGAAGCTGCCGCTTAAATTCTTCTGCCGGGGTCCCATGTTCCGTTACGAACGTCCCCAGAAGGGGCGGCAACGCCAGTTCCACCAGATCGGCGTGGAATTGCTGGGAGTGGCCCAGCCTTTGGGAGATGTGGAAGTCATTGCCTTGGGTGCCGACTTTCTGGCCGCTTTGGGCATCGAGGGAAAAGTCACCTGTGAAGTGAACAGCCTTGGTGATGCCGAAAGCCGCAAGGCCTACCGGGACAAGTTGGTCGATTATCTCAGCCAGCACCGCTCCGAACTATCCGCCGACAGCCGCACCCGTTTGACGCGCAACCCCTTGCGTATTCTTGATTCCAAGGACCAAAACGACCGCACCATCGTTGCCGGGGCGCCGCTGCTGAGCGACAGTCTCAACGATGTCTCAAGACAATTTTTTGATGACCTCCTGGAGGGGCTTGATACCGCTGGTATCAGCTTTCGCATCAACCCCCGCTTGGTTCGGGGTTTGGATTATTATTGTCATACCGCATTCGAGTTCACCACCGATACCCTTGGCGCCCAGGGTGCCCTTATCGCCGGTGGCCGCTACGACGGGCTGATCGATCAGATGGGCGGTGCGCCCACCCCCGGAACCGGTTGGGCGGCGGGAGTCGAACGATTGAGCATGATGATCGACGATCCGCCGCCGACGGCCAGGCCGATTGCGGTCGTGCCCGTCGACGAGGGTACGGCAGGGAAGGCGCTGGCATTGACCCAACGGCTGAGGCGCGCCGGATTCACCGTCGATCAGGCCTTTTCCGGCAATATGCGAAAACGCATGAAACATGCAAACAAGGTCAATGCCCGCGTCTCCCTGTTGCTGGGTGAAGACGAACTGGCGAGGCAGGCGGCAACGGTCCGTGACATGGAATCGGGTGAGCAAACGCAGGTTCCTCTGGACGCCATCGAGGACCATCTCGCCCGCTACCGTTAGTTCCGTCATGGCCGAACCCTTTTCCACGCAAGGCCGACCTCTTGTCGTCGGCGCCAATCATCGTTCCAGTTCGATGATGTTGCGCGATCGACTGTTCATTGAGGACCAGGCCTTGCCAGCATTTTTCGAGCGCCTGCGCCTATCGGGAATCAGCCAGGCCCTGGTACTCGCCACTTGCGACCGAGTCGAGATTCAGACAATCCATGACGATCATCAAACCGCCGTCCAAGACATCATCAAGGCCATGGCCGCGCATGGGGGAGTGAGCCCGGCCGATCTTGACGGCCAGGTCTACACGCTCGGCGACGCCGAGGCGGTGCGGCATATTTTCACCGTTCCTGCCTCTCTCGACAGCATGATGGTTGGCGAGCCCCAGGTTTTCGGCCAAGTCAAGGCCTGCTATAAAATCGCCCAAAACCAGGGAATGATTGGCGACGAACTGGAGGCACTCCTGCAGGCGGCCTACACCGCCGCCAAGCGTGTGCGCAACGAAACCACAATCGGAGAACGGCCGGTATCCATTGCTTCGGCGGCGGTCGAATTGGCGCGCGACCTGCACGGCGATCTCGGGCGCTGTGCCGGTCTTTTAATCGGCAGCGGTGAAATGGGTGAATTGGTGGCTAAAAACCTGGCTTCTGCCGGTCTAGGCGACCTGACGATCATCCATCCGGCGGAGGCCATGGCGGAAACTTTTGCCCACACTCTCGATTGTCACGTGGCGTCATTTGAATCCTTGGCCAAGCTGCTGATCAAAGCCGATATCGTTCTGACCTCCTTGGGAACGCGCCGCCATGTTGTCACCGCCGACATGATCACGGTATCCTTGGCCAAGCGCCGCCGCAAACCCATCTATTTGATCGATGCCGCCATTCCCGGTGATGTGGAGCCGGCCGTTAACCGTATTGATGGCGCATTCCTGTATGATTTAGGTGATTTGGAACGGGTCGCCTTGGCGGGGCGCGCCACACGCGGGATCGAGGCCAAGGCGGCCTACGAGATCATCGATAGCGAAATTGCCGCCTTCCTCCTCGGGCGGGCGGAACGTACCGCCGTTCCGGCCCTTACCGGCCTGCGCCGGCATTTCGACGCGGTGCGCGAGGAAGTCCTGGCCGAGGTCGGAGACGATGCCGACAAGGCGACGCGGCTTCTGGTCAACCGGTTGCTGCACGGCCCTTCCCAGGTGATGCGCGCGGATGCCGCCAGGCGAGAGGATTGGAGCACGGTCGAAGGCATTCTCAGGCGCTTGTTTAACCTTGGCGGTGACGCCGGTAATGCCAATGATAATGATAATGAGAAAGAGGAATAGATTTCCGTGGCCTTGGAAGAAAGCCTGAACCGGGTCGTCACCCGTTACGAAGAATTAGCGACCATCCTGGCTAGCCGGGACACCAGATCGGCTGCGGACTTGGTGCGATTGTCCAAGGAATATGCCGAGCTGACGCCGGTGGTCGATGCCATCAACACGTGGCGGAAGGTCAAGGAAGAGATGGAGGACTTGGCCAGCCTTATGGCTGGTGAGGACGGCGACAAGGAAATGCAGGTCCTTGCCGAGACGGAACAGAGGGAGCTTAAGGAAAAACTCCCGGAACTGGAACGTCAGGTCCAGGTCTTGCTGCTGCCCAAGGACGCCGCCGATGAGAAAAACGCCATCCTCGAGGTGCGTGCCGGAACCGGTGGCGAGGAAGCGGCGCTTTTCGCCGCCGACCTGTTTCGCATGTACCAGCATTACGCCGAAGCGAGGAAATGGAAGTTCGAGATCATGAATTTGAGCGAGACCGGCATCGGCGGGTGCAAGGAAGCCATTGCCTCGGTCGCCGGGCGCGGCGTTTTTGCGCGACTGAAATTTGAATCCGGCGTTCATCGCGTGCAGCGTGTTCCGGCGACGGAATCGAGCGGCCGCATCCATACTTCGGCGGCAACGGTGGCGGTGATGGCGGAGGCCGAGGACGTGGACGTCAAGATCGAGGACAAGGATTTGCGCATTGACGTATTCCGCGCCAGCGGTCCCGGCGGCCAATCCGTTAACACCACCGATAGCGCCGTCCGCGTAACCCACCTGCCCAGTGGCATCGTCGTCAGTCAGCAAGACGAGAAATCTCAGCATAAAAACAAGGCCAAGGCGATACGGGTGTTGCGCGCCAGGCTGTATGAGAAGGAACGGCAAGAGCGGGATGCCGAACGTGCCGCCGCCCGCAAAAGCCAGATCGGTTCGGGGGACCGCTCCGAGCGCATCCGCACCTACAACTTCCCACAAGGGCGGGTTACCGATCACCGCATTAATCTGACCTTGCATAAACTGGACAGGGTCATGGACGGCGACATCGATGATCTCGTCGAGGCCCTCATCGCCGAAGACCAGGCCAATCTCCTGGCTGAAATCACGTGACCTTGCCGGACACCGTTGGCGCCGTTTTTGACGAGGCCAACCATCGCCTGTCGGAGGCGGGAATTGCCTCGGCTAGGCTCGATGCCAGACTGTTGATAAGCTCGGTACTTGGCGTTGATCAGGCGACTTTGTATGGCCACCCCGAACGTCCATTAAGCATCGACGAGGGCGCCCGGCTAGCCGGCCTGGTGGCGAGGAGGGAAGGCCGCGAGCCGCTGGCCCGGATTCTCGGCCGGCGCGAATTCTGGAGCCTGCCGATGCGTGTCACCGCCGACACTCTCATCCCTCGTCCCGAGACGGAAACCCTTGTTGAGGCGGTTCTCGATCACCTTAATGGTGACAATGCCGAATCTGGCGGCGATGCCGGGGTTTCCATCCTCGACCTCGGCACTGGCGGCGGCTGCCTGTTGTTGGCGTTACTCAGCGAGCTGCCAACCGCCTGGGGGACTGGTGTCGACATTAGCGCCGCCGCTCTCGCCACCGCCGCCGCCAACGCGCTGAGCTTGGGGCTGGCGGAGCGATCTTGTTTCGTCCTTGCCGATTGGGGCGGCAGCTTGCGTTACCGATTCGACTTGATTGTTGCCAATCCGCCTTACATCGGCGATGGAGAATTGGCCGGTTTGGCACCGGAAGTGGCCGCTTTCGAGCCCAGGCAGGCGCTCACTGGCGGTCCCGACGGCATGGATTCTTACCGGGCCTTGCTTCCGCAATTATGTGGATTGTTGGCAACAGATGGCGCTGTTTTTCTAGAAATCGGCGCTGGCCAGGGTGCCACGGTGGCTGCCATGATTCGGCGGTATGGCCTTCAACTCATTGATATCAAACGAGATTTATTAAATATTGAACGTTGCATGGTGATTGGGCCAGGGAGCCGATGATCGGTAACCAGAAAAAAAGGGTTGGAATGTACTCGTTTCCCGATTAGTTATTAAACCTAAGCACGGGTTGCCAGGTGGGCCTTTGGCTACCCATTAACGGGCGTTACGACGCCCCTTTTCCCGGGCTGAAGCCAAAAGGATAGTGGATTTTCGCCATACGGTTCATGAGAGCCGTGCGGGGGTAAGCACTAGCCGGGGGAAGAAACCCAGCCAACGAACAACGAGTGAGATGAAACACGGTTCCAATCCCAGACGGGGACGTTCCCGCAACAATGGCAGGCGCCATTCTTCGTCCAAATCGGTTAACATTGAAAGCAACGGTCCGGAAACCAAGATCCGGGGAACGGTTCAGCAGGTGCTGGACAAATACCTTGCCATGGCCCGCGACGCATTTTCGTCCGGCGACCGTATCGCCGCCGAGGGTTTTTTTCAGTATGCCGAACATTATTACCGCGTCATTCACACCGGCCGCGACGCTCAGCAAGAGGGTCAGGCAGGCCGCGGCCGCAACGACAGGTCGCCGCGATTGGTCGCCGACAGCACCTCCTCGTCGGGCGGTGGCCAGACCGCCAACGCCATAGCGACCCCACTCGAGGCCCGGCCGGATGGCGAGGCCGAGACCAAAACCGAACCTCCACCTCCACCTCCACCTCAAAAAACCTTGGCCTGACGGCCCTGCCCCTTGACCTTCAGCACGTCTCCCGCCGAGATGGTGCCGGCGACGGTGATTTTGGCGTAAATGCCCATGTCGACATGGCCTAAGCCTTTCTGTAGGTCCTTAAGTAGGTTCATGTCGCGCTCGCCGCTCGCCGGGTTGACGTTGACGGCGGCGCAACGGTCGATGCGCGCCGTCACTTTCACCCGTGCCCGGCCAATGGTGATTTCCTTGTCCAGCCAGCCGAACTCGGCCCACGGCTCGCTACCTTGCAAGTAAAGATTGCCGCGAAAGCGCAAGGGATCGACGTAGCTGCCGGCAATCCTCTCCAGATCCTTAACCGAGGCCAGGTTGATTAGCGAGATCACCCGCTCGCGGTGATCCGTGAACATATACTCCGGCGGTGCTTCAATGAGACGTGGCTTGCCGTGGCTTTCCTTTCGCATGTAGGCGGCGAAGAAGTCCTCGATGACGGCGCGGCCGACCGGCGTGGTGATTAGGCCCGTGGCCACTTGCTTGCCGTCGCGAAAAATGGCAAGCCGCCCTTTGGCGGCGTTGAAACGGGTCTCCATCTTGGCCAGCCGTTCATTCCGCATCAGCATCAAGAAGGCTGTCTTGGGCAGCCATTTGGGTCGGTCGGCGTCGAAGCGGGTCGATGGCAGGGCGATGGCGAAACGCCGGTCGTGCTCGACACCCTGTCCCACCAAAAGATGGACGGAAGGCAGGGGCTCGGCCGAGAGCCCCTTGACCGGATAGCGAAAAATACGCTCGACGGTGATGGCCATGATGGCAAGATCGTCTCGACCCGCGCCGCTGTCAATGGCGGCGGTGGCAAGACACTAATCCCGCAATTGGCGCGAACCGGTGGTCCATGGGGAGGCGGCCCACAGAAGGTCATCGAAATTGGATTCCCGGCGAGATTTTCCGATGGTCCGTCGCTCGGGCCAAGGCCGAAAAAGAATCCGCTGCTGTATCACAAGACGAGGTGGCATCCAAACTTGGTAAAAAGATCGATGACTAATGCGCTGCCCGCGATGGGGCGGATATTCAATCGTGGCCCACGGGCGGCGCTATCATCTTCCCACCCGCTACCCCATAGTTGTTACTGGCGGCGTTCCGCCGCCGGTGGCATTCGGGATTGCCACATTTTTAGGAATCATGACATGGATGGAGATAGTTTGTAAGATCACACGGTTGCCGCTGCCGCTATTGTCGGCTCAGGGATGAACCGTTGCTAGCTCCCGGCTTCGGATGAAGGCAGCAAGGTGGGCAAGAGGCAATGGGATCGGAGTTGATCACCAGCCCTGTCCGGGTTGCTAAAAGAAGACGGCCTTGATGAAAGAAGGGTATCAGCATATCAAGAAGCATTGGCTTGTCGACATCTTATGGAAACGAAAACAGCAAGCCATCAAGGAACTGGAGAAGGGCTCCTCGTCCCCGGAATCGGCGCCCTTGGCGGAATCCGAAAGTGACCATATCGTCCATCATGTCGAGCGCGTGCTGGAGGCGCTGGAAAAACGGGACAGGGCCCGGCCGAAAACATATCATTGACTTTACCCTATTTTTCAATCCCATCCGTTCCTCTCCGTCATTCCCGCCTAGGCGGGAATGGCCTTTAAAGCCCAAGAGCGATCACAGGCCAAAAAAAATTGAAGAGGCCATTCGGACCAGAGCATGTGCGGCATAGCTGGATACCTGGATTTCAACGCCCCCCGGCGGGAACCTCTCCATAACCGGATTGCCGTCCTTAAGGCCATGCGCGATAGCATGGCGCATCGCGGGCCGGATGGGAAAGGTCACTGGGTTTCCGCCGACGGCCGGGTCGGGCTGGCGCATCGGCGTCTGGCCATCGTCGACCTGTCGGAGGCGGCCGGCCAACCCATGGCCAACGAGGATGGCGGCGTTCGGGTCACTTTCAACGGCGAGATTTATAATCACATGGCTTTGCGCCGTGAGTTGGAACAGGGTGGCCATCGTTTCTGCACCGATCACGCCGATACCGAGGTCATCGTCCACGGTTACGAGGAATGGGGCGCACAAGGGCTGAGCGAGCGGCTGGACGGGATGTTTGCCTTTGCGGTTTGGGACGCTGGGCGCAATCTTCTGACCCTGGTCCGTGACCGGGTTGGCATCAAGCCGGTCTATTTCACGCGAGTTTCCGGCTCTTTTCTTTTTGCCTCCGAGATCAAGGCCCTGCTTACCGACCGGCGGGTGTGCCGCGATGTGGAGATGGCGGCGCTCAATCATTATTTGAGCTTCCTGGTGGCGCCGGCGCCGCTGACCATGTTCAAGGATATTTTTAAGCTGCCGGCCGGCCATCTGCTTGAGGTCGACTTGAATGGCCGCATGTCGGCGCAGCGTTTCTGGAACGCGGTTCCTGGACGCGGCATCGAAGCGGCGGAGGTGGCGGGCCTCGGCGATGCCGGGCGAGAATGTTTCTACACGGATGGTATCCGCAAGCGCCTGGAGGCGGCAATCGGCAAACGCATGATGTCGGATGTGCCTTTCGGCGTCTTTCTGTCCGGTGGCATCGATTCATCCGCCAATGTCGCCTTGATGAGCCGGCTGACGGATCGCCCCGTCGAAACCTTTACGGTTGGTTTTAAAGATCACCCCCATCTGAATGAACTGGATTATGCCAGACGGGTAGCCGGGGAATTCAAGGCCCATCACCACGAAGTCCTCATCGACGAGGGCGATATGACGGGGTATCTCGATGACCTGGTGCATCACCAGGACGAGCCCATAGCCGATTGGGTCTGCATACCGCTTTATTTTGTCTCCAAGCTGGCCAAGGAGGCCGGGGTCACTGTCGTTCAGGTTGGCGAAGGATCGGATGAGCAGTTCTGCGGTTATTCCAGCTACATGACCTTTTTACGGCTCTATCGGAGCTTCTGGCGGCCTTACCTGCGCTTTGCTCCCGACCCGCTGCGCCGCGCCGCCGCCGCCGCCGCCGAGGGGCTGGCGCGCCGGCTTCCGGCATTCGACCGTTATGCCGAGGTCCTTGGCCGCGCGGCCAGAAACCAGGAGTTGTTTTGGAGTGGCGCGAACGCTTTTTGGAATGTTCACAAGAAACGGCTCATGAGCAAGGAAATCCATGGCGGGAATTGGCCGGCGTTGGCCGACACCGGCCTGGATATCGCCGGCGCCATCGACGCCGACAGCGCCGCCGTTATTGATTCCTTCCTGGTCCCATTCGATCGCCACCATCCAGGACAAGACGATCTCACACGCATGATCCACGCCGAATTCAGGTTGCGGCTTCCGGAACTTTTGCTCATGCGGGTGGATAAGATTGCCATGTCCGCTTCTGTCGAAGGCCGTGTGCCCTTTCTCGATCACAACCTGGTCGAGTTCACCATGGATATTCCCGGAGACTGGAAGGTCAAGGGCGGCACCAGCAAATACTTGCTCAAGAAAGCACTTAAGGGATTGCTGCCGGCCGACATCATTGATCGCCCGAAAATGGGATTCGGCGCGCCGATGGCAGATTGGCTGAGGGGATCGTTTGGGCGTCAGGCGGAATCCACGGTTCTTAAGTCGGATCTTTTGCGCCGCGATATCTTCGACCGCCGGTATGTTGCCGCCCTATTTAGCGACCATAGGCAAGGCCGGCGGGATCATGCGTTGCATCTGTGGACCTTGTTCAACCTTGCCGCCTGGCACGATCACTGGATCGTGGGCGCTTCCGCCGGCTAGGGGTTCCTTGATGACAGACCGCAGCTACCTTCTCACCCACTATCCGTTAACCACGGACTATATGGACCAGTTCAGGGAAAAAATCGACGATCATCCTGAGCACATCGTTGTCTCCAATATTTCCGCGGAAGGCTATTTGGATGTCCTCATGTTTTTTTCGTCGTTGCGGGCGAAAACCATTTATTTGCCGGTCGTCGACGAGACAAGCCGGGTTCTCCTGCCGCTATTGAAGATTCTCAGCCTGATTTCCCGTCCTTCGCGAGGTGTCGTGGTGGAGCCCGATTTCTCGATCCGGGAATTCGGGAAATTGGAAAGTATTGGCGACGCCCTGTTGATGCTCGTCGGCCTCATTGGCGGTGGGACCATTCTTTTGATGGATTGGTTACGGTTGAGACGGCTGCTGAAAATCCCGCGTATCGGCGTCTTCGATAATGCCCTCAAACGCGTCTTTTACCTGAAGACGAATCTCTGGCTCGGCGTGCAGGCGGGCGGTTCCATCGCCCATACGGCCGGCGTCATCAGCGGCTTTTTGAGCAATAACCATAGCGTCGATTTCGCCTCCGCCGAAACACCGGTGGCGTTGCCAGATAGCAAAGCCCTGGCGATTCTTCCGGTGAAGCCGCCGCCTTTCTACGTGGTGCCGCGCGAAATAAACCATTATCGCCACAACGCAATTTTCAGCAAAACAATCCTCGATATACATTCCGGGAACTATGGCTTTATTTACCAGCGCTTGTCGCAAGGCAACTTCACCGGGGTGATTTTGTCGCGCCGCTGGAAACTGCCGCTGGTCATGGAATTCAACGGCTCGGAAGCGTGGCTCTCCCGCAACTGGGGGCGGCCATTGGTCTTCGAGAAACTGGCGAAAATGGCGGAAGAGACCAGTCTCCGTCATGCCCATTTGGTCGTTACCGTTTCTGATGTTCTGCGCGACGAACTGATCGCCTGTGGCATCGACGCGGAGCGTATCCTCTCTTGTCCCAACGGCGTTGATCCTGCCATCTTCGACCCTGATCGGTTCTCGCCTGATGATGTTGCCATGGCCCGGCATCGTTTCAAAATTCCTACTGATGCCGTAATTGCTACCTTCGTCGGCACCTTTGGCCATTGGCATGGCGCGGAAATCCTTGCCGAAACCCTGCGCCGGTTGGTCGAGACCGACGCGGAATGGCTGGCCGAGAGTAAATTGCACGTGCTTTTCATCGGCGACGGCGTCAAACGGCCGGTTGTTGAAAAAATATTGGCGGCTCCGGAACTTCGTTCCTTTTTTACTCTTGCCGGTTTGATTGCCCAAGAAGAGGCACCTCTTTTCATGGCGGCTTCGGACATTCTGCTGTCGCCGCACATTTCCAACCCGGACGGCTCGGCATTTTTCGGCTCACCGACCAAATTGTTCGAATACATGGCCACCGGGCGTCCGGTGATCGCCAGCAACCTCTACCAGATCGGCGAGGTGCTTGAGGGATGCCCATCCATTGATGGCCTGGCTACGGCGGCGGAGCCGCCAGGCAAAGAGCAGTGCGGCATTCTGGTGTCGCCCGAGGACGTGGGAGAACTATCGGCGGCTTTGCGGTTTCTGGTGAACAATCCGGCATGGCGCCGCGCCGCCGGCTCCAACGCTCGCCGGCGGGCCGTGGCGCGCTTTACATGGGACCACCATGTGAAGTCTATTCTCGGACGCCTGCAAGCGGTCCTGGCGGAGGACGTTGTTCTCTGTCCCGTTCCGCCCAGTTCCCGGCCTATTCGTATTCTGGTCAACGGGTTGCATTCCAAGAGCGGCGGCGGCGTCACTTATTTGCGAAACATGTTGCCTCTTCTGGCCGCCGATTGCGGTGTCGATCTTCACCTTTGCATTCACAAGGATCAGCGGGACATCTTGCCCATGGATCTCGGCAATATTTCCGTCCATTGCCTTTCCTTCAAATCGGGCCTCTGGCGGCTGGCGTTTTGGGAGCAGTATGAGTTGCCCAAGCTGGCGCGGCGCATCGGCGCCGAAGTGACCTTTTCGCCAGCCAACTATGGACCGCTGCTGGCTCCCAATCCCGTCATCCTTTTGAGAAACGCGCTCAGCGTCGGCTTTGTCGAACGCCGGCCGGTCAAGGTTGCCTATTGGGTGGCAATATATTTCGGCACGGCCCTTTCCCTGCTTGTCTGCCGGCGGGCCATTTCCGTTTCCAACTATGCCCGGCGCTCGGCTGGCGGCGGGCTGCTGTATCTTATCGGAGAGCGCATCAGCATCGTCCCGCACGGCGTCGCCAATATTTTTTCGCCGCCCAAGGGCAAGCGACAGGACTTTCTGCTTGCCGTTTCCGACATCTATGTTCAAAAAAACCTGAAAAACCTGCTTTATGCATTGGTCAAGCTGCGTGCCAGCTACCCGGGTGTCAAACTTAAGATCGCCGGCCGGCCTATCGACAAGGATTACTTCAAGTCCCTGCAGGAGATCGTCAAACAGCAAGGGTTGTATGAACAGGTCGAGTTTCTGGGTCATGTTTCGGCGGATGAGTTGGCGGGTCTTTACCGCCGTTGCGCTGTCTTCGTCTTTCCCTCCAGCATCGAGACCTTCGGCAATCCCCTGGTCGAAGCCATGGCCTCAGGCGCGCCAATTGCTTCTTCCAGCAGGGCGGCGATGCCGGAAGTGGTCGGTGATGCGGCGCTATTTTTCGATCCGGCGGACATTGACAATATGGTGACGGTGTTGGATCGGCTGTTAAAGGATGCCGATTTACGCCGCCAGTTGGGGGCACGGGCGTTGGCCAATTCCGCAAACTTCTCGTGGCGAAATACCGCCGTCCGGACATTAGACATTCTTAAAGAGGCCGCCCAAGGGTCATCATCCGGGAGATGAAAGGCGCCAGTGGCGCCCCTAAGGGTCGTGGCCCGCCGGTTTCCATGTTAAGCTCCCGGGTTTCCCATTCACCGGAGGTGCGCCGCCATGAAAGCGCGAATCAAATGGGTCGGGGAGCGGACTTTTTTGGGTGAATCGGCAAGCGGCCATTCCGTCGTCATGGACGCCGATCCCGCTGCCGGTGGCCGCGGGCTCGGCGTTCGACCTATGGAAATGCTGCTTTTGGGTTTGGGCGGCTGCACCGCCTTCGACGTCGTTCACATCCTCGACAAATCGCGCCAGCCGATTGAGGATTGCGTTGTCGAGGTGGAGGCGGAACGGGCCGAGACAGAACCTAAGGTATTTCGCCGCATCCACCTGCGTTATGTAGTCAGCGGCCGCAACCTGAGCCGCGCCAAGGTCGAGCGGGCGGTGCAATTGTCAGCGGAAAAATACTGCTCGGCCTCGATCATGCTTGCCAAGACGGCGGAAATCAGCCATGCCGTCCAGGTCGTCGATCTTGAAGCTTGAAGGCTGGCGGCGGATTGTCGTCAAAAAGCTTCGCCGAGCACCCGATTTGGTGGCTTGTGGCCGTCAACGAAAATCTGGATGTTGATCAGCACCATCTCGCCCATGTCCTGCCGGCCCTCGATCGTCGCCGATCCCATGTGCGGCAGCAGAACGACGTTGTCCATCTTGAGAAGTTTCGCATTCAACGCCGGTTCGCTCTCGTACACGTCCAATCCGGCACCGGCGATTTCTCCGGCCTCCAGCAAACCGATGAGGGCGTTTTCGTTAATGACCTCGCCACGCGCCGTGTTGACTATGTAGGCGTGGGGTTGCAGAAGTTTCAACCGCCGCTTGGAGAGCAGATGATAAGTGGCCGGCGTGTGTGGGCAATTTATGGAAATAATGTCCATCCGCGCCAGCATCTGATCCAGGCTTTCCCAATAAGTAGCCTCCAATTCGGCTTCCATTTGAGGGCTGACCCGGTGTCGGTTGTGGTAGTGAACGGACAGTCCGAACCCTCGCCCGCGGCGGGCCACCGCGGAACCGATTCGGCCCATGCCTATGATTCCGAGACGTTTTCCGGATATGCGCTGACCCAGCATCCAGGTTGGCGACCAACCTTTCCATTCCCCCGCCCGCAAGACCCGTTCACCCTCGGCGAGACGCCGGGACACGGCCAAAATCAACGCTATGGTCATGTCGGCGGTATCCTCGGTAAGGACATCTGGCGTGTTGGTGACAGTGATCCCCCGCTTGGCGGCGGCGGCCAGATCGATATGATCGACGCCGGTACCGTAGTTGGCGATCAGACGCAACTTTCGGACGGCGTGGGCAAGAACCTCAGCGTCGATGCGGTCGGTGACGGTGGGGACGAGAACGTCCACCTCTCTCACCGCCGCCGATAGCTGGGCGGTGGTCATGGGTTTGTCGTTCAGGTTCAGCCGCACGTCAAACAATTCCATCATCCGCGTTTCGATAGCGTGGGGAAGTTTGCGTGTGACCACAACCAGCGGCTTTTTTTTCGGCATGAGATCGTTTTTTCATGTCCCGCCGCCATGATCTTAATGGCAGCGCATGTCCCCGGACAGCTCCCGTCAGGCCATAGCAATATGCCGTGCCTATGTCCAGTGCCACGTCGCCGATGCCCGAGTTCGGCGGTAAGGGGTGCCTTGACCTCGGGCATTGAGGCGGTCCTATAATGGTGCCAAGATTGTTTCAGCTTTCATCGGTTTTTTTACGTTGCATCGAAAATGTCGCTAACCCGCAGTGGTTTTTTGGTTCTTGCCTGCGCCTTCTTCCTCGCCACCACGGCGTCCGCCTTGGCGGTGGCAGAGGGAAGCGGCCTGCCATTGCCCCGGTTTGTCAGTTTACGGGCGAAAGAAGTCAATATGCGGGCCGGGCCGGGCGTCCAGTATCCGGTGGAATGGGTGTACCATCGCCAGAAACTGCCGGTGGAAATTATCGCCGAATACAACACTTGGCGAAAAGTGCGTGATTGGCAGGGTACGCAGGGTTGGATCCATCAGAGCATGCTAGGCGGGCGGCGCTTCATCATCGTCACCGGCACCAAACGCACGGTCAGGCGGCAGGCAGCCGCCAAAAGCGCACCGGTGGCGCAGGCCGAAACGGGGGTCATCGGTAAACTGGTCCGATGCCCAGAGAGCGGAAACTGGTGTGAGATCGAGATAGGCAACCACAAAGGATGGCTGCGAAAGGTTGATTTCTGGGGCGTTTACCGCGACGAGGTGGTAGAGTAGTCCAGTGAACCCGGAGCCCGTAAGGGATTTCAATCAAAATCCCCGGCCAAGGCTTGGCGAACGCTTTCGGGCATTGCTGCCATGTGGCCGTATTTTTCGTGGCCGATGCCGACAATCACGGCGGCGCCGGAGCGGCAAAATTTTTCAACTTGCCCGGGCGTGAAAGGAAAGTGCAGGAAGTGAATTGACGATGCCTTGCCTTTGGAAGAAGTCCGTTCGACATCGTCCTCGGGCACGGCCGTGATGGTTTCGTCATCGACGTGCAAGGTGACGGTTTCCTCGACGCCGCCAAGTTCAGCCAGAATACGGCCACGGCGTTTTGCGTCGTCGATCTCGAACATCAAGGTAGCGACGAGTTCATTGCCTTTGGGAATCAGCGGGTTGTAGGCCGCCAATTCATCGGCGATCTGTGCGTCACCGCCGCCCTCGATATAAAGCATTTCGTGGGCCTGGTGCCACATGGTTTCGAAGCATTCAAAATAAAAAGTAGTGTCAGGACCAACGACGAGACGGCGGTTTTTCTTCAGTTCCGTCACCGCCCGCCGGCGTTCGGTGCGGACCTTGACGTATTTGTCCATCGGCATGATGTCAGCATGGGTGAGTTCGTGCCTGGTCATTAGAAGTCTTCTCACAACCCGTAAGACCGGGCGATCAACTGTATGGGATGCTGGACATGGCTTAGACCAGTGGCGTCGCCGCCTAGGCCTTCGATTCCCTGGACAATGTGTTCACGAGCGAGAGGACATTCGGAAACGATATGGGCGGGGTTGCCTTCGACCACTTTGCGAATGACCGGCTCGCCCAGTTTCATGGCCAGATCGAAATGGTCTTTCATCACCCCCCAGGAACCGCCGTGTCCCGAACAGCGCTCGATCACGGAAACCTCGGTAGCGGGCAGAAGATGCAACATCTCGGCGCCTTTGCGGCCCATGTTCTGGGCGCGGGCGTGACAAGCGATATGAACGGCGATACCGCCGTCCAGGGGCGAGAGGACATCGGCAAGGCCCTCCTTGCCGGCGATGTCCAAAATGTATTCGCTGGCGTCGAAGGTGGCTTGGCTCAGGTTCTTCACGTCCTCGTTGCCGGGCAGGATCAACGGCCATTCGAACTTCAACATCAACGAACAGGAGGAAACAAGGGAAACGATATCGTAGCCTTTGCCTATCCAGCCTTGCATTTCCGCCGCTATCTTGGCGGCTTTGCCGGCAACGCGCGCAATGTCGCCTTGTTCCAATTGCGGCATCCCGCAACAGGCCGGGTAGATGACTTCCGTTTCGACTCCATTCCGGGCCAGCACCGCCCGTGCCGCTTGGCCTGTGCCGGGATTGTTGTAGTTGCAAAAACAGGTGGCGAAGATCACCGCCTTGCGGCCGTGGGCCGGAGCAAGGCGGTTGATTTCCAAGGGCTCGGAACGGGCCAGTTTGTGGAAGGTCTTGGCATGAAATTTGGGCAGCTCCGCTTTTCGGTGGATGCCGGCCAGGGCTTCCATGAGCAGGCGGGTCAGGCGGTTGGAACGATCCGCCGTCCAGTTGACGATGGCCGATGCCATGCTGCCCAAACGGCCATTGCGGTCAATTTCGGTGAGTTGGCGCTTGGCGAAACCGACGCCGTCTTTTTGTGTCTCGATGGCCCGGTGGCGCAGCATGAGATGGGGAAAATCAAGGTCAAACTCATGCGGGGGAACATAAGGGCACTTGGTCAGGAAGCACATGTCGCAAAGTGTACAGGCATCCACCACCGCCTTCAGATCAGTGCTCGCGACAGCGGCCAATTCGCCGCTGTCGGTGGCGTCGATCAGATCGAACAAGCGTGGAAAACTGGCGCAAAGATTGAAGCAGCGACGACAGCCGTGGCAAATGTCGAATACCCGGCGTAATTCGGCGTCAAGCTTCTCCGCGTCGAAGAAGTCCGGCTCCCGCCATGGGATCGGGTGCCGTGTGGGTGCTTCCAGGCCGCCTTCTTGCATTACTCTCGGTGTAATCCCTGTTTAGCCTCGAAATGGCGGGGGGAAACCCTATGCAAGATTCTCCGCTCACTAATTTTGCGCCATCGAAAGATTTCTTTAGTACAAGGTGTCGAGGGCCTTCTGGAACCGCCCGGCATGTGATTTTTCAGCCTTGGCCAGGGTTTCGAACCAGTCGGCGATCTCGTCAAAACCTTCCTCGCGGGCCGATTTCATCATGCCGGGGTACATGTCCGTGTATTCGTGAGTCTCGCCGGCAATGGCGGCCTTTAAATTGTCGTCCGTCGATCCGATGGCTAGGCCGGTCGCGGGATCACCAGTTTCTTCCAGGTATTCGAGATGACCGTGAGCATGGCCGGTCTCGCCTTCGGCGGTGGAGCGAAAAACGGTGGCGACGTCGTTATAACCCTCGATGTCCGCCTTCTGGGCAAAATAGAGATAGCGGCGGTTGGCTTGTGATTCGCCAGCGAAGGCGGCCTTTAGGTTTCCTTCCGTTTTTGATCCTTTCAAAGCGGTCATGTTTCTCTCCCTTGGATTGAGTGAATGAATTTAGAGTTAAACGAGTTTTGCCGGAACGGCGTCAAAGTCATCAATAACCATGAGTGGGAAAATGAGTCAACTGTTATCTTTAATAATTATAATCTACATTATATTGCTCTGATTTATCATATTATTATGGAGATTCGTCATCAATGCTGACAACGACATCGATGCGGTTTACCGTCTTTCCCGCCGGCGGTTTGGGCAATTTGGCGAAAACGATTTCCTCGCCTGGAATGTCTTCAATGCTACCCGATTCTTTGAAAAAAAAGTGGTGGTGATCACGGGTATTGGTGTCGAAGTATGAGCGGGCGGCATCGACCACGATCTCTCTGAGCAGGCCACAGGCGGTGAACTGATGCAAGGTATTGTAAACCGTCGCCAGCGAGACGCGGATGGACACTCCCGACGCTTCGGCATGTAGCTGTTCGGCGGTGACGTGACGGTCCTTACCTTCGAACAGCAGTATGGCCAGGGCCAGGCGTTGACGTGTCGGGCGCAAACCCGCCGCCCGCAACCGTTCGAGCAAATGATTTTGGTGTCTCATCTTTCTCATACCATTCCTCTTGTTGGCCAATCTTTAATATTTGGCGTCCCAGGATGAATGTTCAATCGTTCGACAGACGTTTTAGAACAATACCATAAAGTCGCGTTTTTTCACAAATATCGCCTTTCCCGATTCTATCCGTGCGTCTCCGGGGGGCGGTGGCGCTTACCTGAAAGAGCATGGCATTGGCCATAAAACGGCGCTTTTATGAATCGGTGGAGAGTGTTCAATCCCCGCTTTGAAGCCGTTCGACCAGTTGCTGAACAGAGGGTATGAAACCGTTATCGTAAAACGGATCAGTGGCGAACTTATAGGCGTTGTGGCCGGAAAACATCAGGTTGTCCTCCAGGTTCCCGCCATGAGCGATGGACTGCAGGGTCTTTTGAATGCAAAACGACCGGGGATCAGCTTTCTTGCCGGTAGTGCCATTTTCATTCTGCGCCCAATTGCTGAACTTGCAGGAAGACAAACAGCCCATACAATTTCGCTGATCGGTAAGGATTTCCGAGGATCTTTCCGGGGTCACGAAAATGAGGGTGGATTCGGGGGTTTTCATAGCCACGGTGAAGCCCTTGGCAATCCAGTCGTCGGCCTGGGTCTTGCTGTCGGGCGTGAGATAGACTGGCCGGCCGCGGGCGCCGACGGGCAGCGCGGCGATATATTCATTCGTCGGCTCCCGGGAAAAGCGCAGCTGGCGTTCATTCCGTCCCACCAGTTCCGCAAGGAAACTGTTACTGACCGCCGACGAATAGAAGCCGGTGGGGCTGAACCGGTTGAGAAGCACGTCTCCTTCCTTCAGGTTGAGGAGTCTTTTCTTCCACTTTTCCGAAACCGGGCTTTCCTGGGTCAGGATTGTCCGCGTTCCGAACTGAAAAGCGATGGGTCCCAGTTCCTTGTTGCCGATCCAATCCTGCCAGTCCCGCAAAAACCATAGGCCGCCGGCCATGAAGATAGGTGTTTCGCCAAGACCGACGTTGCGCATGACGGTGCGCAGGTCGCGCACTCGGGGAAAAGGGTCCTGGGGAGAGCTGGGGGTTTCGGAATTGCTAAGCCCGTTGTGTCCGCCGGCCAGCCAGGGGTCCTCGTAAACCACTCCTCCGAGCCAATCGGCATATTTGTGATAGGCGCGCTTCCATAGCACCCCAAAGGCACGTGCCGATGAAATAATGGGGTAATAATAGACTTTGTACCTGCTGGCGATGTCAGCTAGCCGGAAAGGCATGCCGGCGCCGCAAGTAATGCCGTGAACCAAGCCCTTAGCCCCTTCCAGGATGGCTTGCAGGATGCTGGTGGTGCCGCCGGCTTCCCACAGAAAGTTTAAATGCAAAGGGCCTTTGCCGCCGGAAATTTCATGAGCGATTTGGGTCTGGGAAATACCGCCCTGAATGGCGTAAGCGATTAGTTCCTCATGGCGAAGGCGCCGCGTCTTGCAATGATACACCTGCTTGACCAACTGTCCTTGCCGGTCAAAGGAATCGGCGTTGACGGCGGAAGCCGTACCGACAGCACCGGCCGCTACCCATGCGCCGGCGCTCTCGCCGTTGGAAATCGAGATGCCTTTGCCGCCTTCGACCAGGGGGAGAACTTCGCGCCCCGATATGACCATGGGTTCAAGAGTCTTCACAAAAATAGGCCCTTAAAATATTTTGTGCCAGTCGTTGCCCGATCCAATCATGGGATTCCGGCGGAGTAAGGTGATTTTCATGAAAGGTATATGGCTATGTTTTTACGCCATTTCACCCCTAGCCAGGATCATCTCGATGCTTGGCCCGAAATGTCCTTGCCGGTATTTTGATCGACCGCTTTCATCGATAGTTTAACTTTGCCCCGATCATCGATGCCAATCAGTTTGACTTTCACCATGTCACCGACGTTGACGATGTCGGTGGTTTTATTGACTCGCCTAGGCGCCAGTTCGCTGATGTGAACGAGACCGTCTTTGCTGCCCATGAAGTTAACAAAAGCCCCGAAATCAACGGTTTTCACCACCTTGCCTGTATAGAAAGCTCCGATCTCGGGCTCGGCGGTGATGCTCTTGATCCAATCAATGGCGGCCTGAGCGGCTTTCTCGTCAACTGCCGCAACCTTCACCGTGCCGTCGTCATCAACATCCACCTTGGCGCCGGTGGTATCGCATATTTCGCGGATCATCTTGCCGCCCGGGCCAATAATATCGCGGATTTTATCTCGTTTGATGGTGATCACGGTGATCCGTGGGGCATTCTCACTGACGCCGTCGCGGGCGCTGGCAAGAGCCTTGGCCATCTCGCCCAGGATGTGCATGCGTCCTTCGCGAGCTTGTGTCAGGGCTTCCCTCATGATGTCCTCGGTAATCGAGGTGATCTTGATGTCCATCTGTAAAGAAGTGATGCCCTGATGAGTGCCCGCTACCTTGAAGTCCATGTCGCCCAGATGATCTTCGTCGCCGAGAATATCGGAAAGCACTGCGACGTCGTCGTTTTCCTTGATCAAACCCATGGCAATACCGGCCACCGGGTGTTTCAACGGGACGCCCGCATCCATCAAAGCGAGCGATGTGCCGCAAACGGTTGCCATGGAGGATGAACCGTTGGATTCGGTGATCTCGGATACGACCCGAATGGTGTATGGGAAATTTTCCTTGTTTGGCAGCAATGGATGAATGGCCCGCCAAGCTAGCTTGCCATGGCCAACCTCACGGCGGCCGGTAAAACCAAAACGGCCGGCTTCGCCAACGCTATAGGGTGGAAAATTGTAGTGCAGCAGGAAATGCTCGAAATAATCTCTATCGAGGGCATCAATGCGCTGTTCGTCATGCCCGGTTCCGAGCGTCGCGACGACGATCGCCTGTGTTTCGCCACGTGTAAAAAGGGCGCTGCCGTGGGCGCGCGGTAGCAGCCCCACTTCGGCGGCAATGAGGCGGACGGTGCGGGTGTCGCGACCGTCAATACGCAGTCCGGTTTGGAGAATATTGTGGCGGACAATGCTCTTCGCCAAGCTCTTGAAGACATCCTCAAAGGTTTCCGCCAGCAACTCCTGATCGATGGATTCGTCGGAGTTTAATTCCGCCTTCGTTTGTTCCTTGATAGTCTCCACCTTGTCGAGGCGGATCATTTTGTCGCTTTCGGCGTAAGCCTCGCGCAAGCCAGTCCCGGCCAGCGTGGCAACCCGTTCGGTGATCTCCTCCTTGCCGGCCGGCGGCGGGGATTGCTCCCAAGGATCCTTGGCGCAGGCTTCCGCCAGCTCGATGAGGGCCTCAATGACCGGCTGGATGGCTTTATGGCCAAACATCACCGCATCCAGCATGACCTTTTCCGAAAGCTCTTTTGCTTCCGATTCGACCATCAGCACACCTTCATGGGTGCCGGCGATCACGATGTCGAGATCACTCATCGGCATCTCGTTGATTTGCGGATTCAATACGTACTCGCCGGCGATATAGCCAACACGGCATCCACCGATCGGCCCCATGAACGGCAACCCCGAAAGAGTCAGCGCCGCCGACGAGCCGATCATGGCGATGATATCCGGGTTGTTCTCCATGTCATGGGAGAGAACCGTGCAAATGATCTGGGTTTCGTTTTTGTAGCCTTTGGCGAAAAGAGGGCGGATCGGCCGGTCGATCAGGCGCGAGGTGAGGGTTTCCTTCTCGCTGGGCCGGCCTTCGCGCTTAAAAAAGCCACCGGGGATTTTGCCGACGGCATAGGTTTTCTCCTGATAATGCACGGAAAGGGGAAAAAAATCGATTCCTGGACGAGGGGTCTTCTCACCAACGACCGTGCAAAGCACCTTGGTTTCACCGTAAGTCGCCATGACGGCGCCGTCGGCTTGGCGGCCGATCTTGCCGCTTTCTAGGACGAGGCGACGGCCGCCCCATTCGATCTCTTTTCTGAATTCCTTAAACATCATCTATCTCACTTCCAACACATCTATCAAAGACTTCCGGACCGGTTTCCCCTGCTTCCAGCCACTAATGGAGAACGCGGTCGATAACCGCTCTATCCGCGTGCTTCAAGGTTCTTATCGACGCAAGCTCAATCGTTTGAGCAATTCTTCATAACGTTGAATTTCTTTTCTTTTCAGATAGTCAAGTAAACGCCGGCGGCGGCTGACCATCATCAATAAACCGCGACGTGAGTGATTGTCCTTATTGTGGGCTTTTAAATGTTCGGTGAGGTTGGTGATGCGTTCACTTAAGATCGCCACCTGCACCTCGGGCGATCCCGTGTCACTATTTGTCGTTGCGAACTCGCTGATGAGTTCCTGTTTGCGTTCCGCGGCAATCGACATCGAATACTCCAGTTTTTATAGGTTTAAGACACGCAGGGGGCAAATCTCGCCACCTGTGATTGTAGCCAACGCCACCGCTTTGTTCCCGTCCATGGCGCAAACGACGGCGCCATGGGGGACGTTCGTGATGGGTGAACGATTGGCCACTGGCAGCACCGATATGGGTTGACCGTGATGCAGGCGTCTGGCCTCTGCTTCCGTCAAGGCCAGGGCCGGGATGTCGATCAGCGCCGTCTCGACGGGAAGTAGGTTTTCAACAAGCGGCGCACTATGCCCCATAACCCCACGATTATCCAGGGGAATTACTTGCTCTTCGCTAAATGGCCCGGCAACAAGACGGCGAAGTGCCGCGACGTGTCCGACGGTCCCCAGGTGACAGGCCAGATCGCGGGCAAGGCTGCGCATGTAAGCTCCCTTTCCCGCGGTCACCTCGAAGGTGGCATGATCGGCGTCGGGCTGGTCCAAAAGTTCGAATCGATGAATGTGGATAGGCCTGGATTCGAGGCTTACCGGCTTATTGGCATAGGCCAGGGAATAAGCGCGCTGTCCGCCCACCTTGATCGCCGAATAGATTGGGGGTACTTGCTCGATCTCGCCGGTGAACTTGCTTAAGCCCTGCTTGATTTCGTCCTTGGCGGGGCGGATGGTGCTGCAAGCCGTTACCTCGCCGTCGGCGTCGTCGGTGCTGCGTGCCTCGCCCCAGCGGACGGTGAAACGATAAACCTTGGTTCCGTTCAAGACATAGGAAACTGTTTTGGTGGCCTCGCCTAGGGCAATCGGCAAAACGCCGGTTGCGAGCGGATCGAGAGTGCCGCCATGGCCAATTTTGGCGGCTCCGGTCAGCTTGCGCACCTTTCCAACGACGGTGCCCGATGTCAGGCCCGCCGGTTTGTCAATGATCAGCCAGCCATTGATTGGTTTGCCGCGCCGTTTACGTCCCATTGCCAATTTCCTTGTCGCCAGCCTCCGTCCCAAGGTCCCGGGCTACCGACGGGTCCTTGAACAGGTTGTCGATTTGTCCCGCGTACTCGAAAGAACGGTCGGCGCAAAAAACGAGTTCGGGAACGTATTTGAGCCTGATGGCTTGAGCTACCTTGCGGCGCAGGAACGACCGCGCCCTGGTCAAAGCGGCAACCATGGCGTTGACTTCTCCACCGCCCAGAGGCATCACAAAAACGGTAGCGGTACGTAAATCGGAGCCCACCCGCACTTCAGTAACAGTGACGGTGACATCCTTGAGGCCGGGATCGCGGATTTGGTCCTGTCCTAATATCCTGGCCAAGATGTGGCGCAGTTCCTCGCCAATCCTGAGTTGGCGCTGGCTGGGAGCCCTTTGTTGTCGTTTTCCCATTGCTCCCTCCACAAATCAGTCAATGGCCGCATCATCACGCGACCGCCACAAACAGACCAGGTAACAGACGATTCGGAAACCCGCCTTATAGTTCCCGGTCGACTTCCTTGGTTTCGAAACATTCGATTTTATCCCCTGCCTGGACGTCCTGATAGTTGGCCAAAGCCAGTCCGCATTCGGTTCCTTCCTTAACTTCCTTGGCATCATTCTTGAACCGCTTGAGCTGGCTGAGTTCCCCTTCGTGAATAACGATGTCGTCTCGTATCAGCCGTACTTTGGCGCCGCTACGAACCTTGCCCTCGGTGACCATGCAACCGGCCACTTTGCCGACCTTGGAAACGCTGAAAACCTGGAGAATTTCAGCATAACCCAACAAAGTCTCGGTGATTTTCGGCGGTAACATGCCCGAGAGGAGCTTTTTCGCGTCGTCGACAAGGTCGTAAATGACCGAATAATAACGAATTTCAATTTTGTCGCGTCGTGCCGTGTCTCGTGCCATGCGGTTGGCGCGCACATTGAAACCGATGATCAGCGATTGCGAGGCATGGGCCAGGGTCACGTCCGATTCGTTAATGCCGCCGACTCCGGAATGCAAAACGTCGACTTTAACCTCGTCGGTGGCCAATTTTCCCAATGTCGCCAAGATGGCCTCAAGAGAACCATGGGCGTCGGCCTTGACCACGATTGGCAATGCCTTGGCCGTGTCACCCTGGATATGAGCAAACATTTCCTCGACGGTGCCGCGGGCGCCGACGGTGGCCTTGGCGTCACGCCGGCGGCGCTGACGGAATGCGGATATCTCGCGGGCCCGGGTCTCGTTATCGACAACGGTGAAGTCGTCACCAGCCTCGGGCGTGCCGTTTAATCCCTGAATCTCCACCGGCAGGGCCGGACCGGCATCCGTTAGGGACTTGCCATGGGTATCAACCAAGGCACGTATACGGCCCCATTCACTGCCGGCGACAATGATGTCTCCCAGTCTCAGGGTTCCTCGTTGAACGAGGAGGGTGGCCAATGGCCCGCGGCCTTTCCCTATCTTGGATTCGATGACCATGCCTTCGGCCAAGCGGTCCGGGTTGGCTTTGAGATCGAGGAGTTCGGCTTGCAGGAGGATGGTTTCTTCCAGTTTATCCAGGTTGACCCGCTCTTTGGCGGAAACCTCCACGGAAAGAATTTCACCACCCATTTCCTCGAGTACCATTTCGTGCTGCAAGAGTTCTGTTCGCACCTTTTCGGCATTGGCGTCTGGCCTGTCGATTTTGTTGATGGCGACGATAATGGGGACGGCGGCAGTTTTGGCGTGGTTAATGGCTTCTATGGTTTGCGGCATGATGCCATCGTCGGCGGCAATCACCAGGACCACGATATCGGTCGCCGCGGCACCACGGGCGCGCATGCCACTAAAAGCCTCGTGGCCTGGCGTATCGATGAAAGTGATCTTGTCTCCTGATGGCAAGTTCACTTGGTAGGCGCCGATGTGCTGGGTGATATCGCCCGCTTCTTGCGAAGCGACATCGGTATCGCGCAACGCATCCAGCAGGGAAGTTTTTCCGTGGTCCACATGTCCCATCACGGTGACCACGGGGGGCCTGGTGATGAGGCTGGTTTCGTCGTCTTCCAGGCCTTTGAGGCCGATTTCCACGTCGGCTTCGCTGACCCGTTTGATGTTGTGGCCGAATTCGCCTACCACCAGTTCCGCCGTGTCGGCGTCGAGAATCTGGTCGATGGTGGCCATGACATCCATTTTCATCAATGCCTTGACAACGTCGGCGCCGCGTTCCGCCATGCGGTTGGCGAGTTCCTGCACGGTGAGGGCTTCGGGGATAACCACGTCGCGAACGATCGTCTGGCCTTCCTGAACCTGGAATAACTGCTGTTTTTGCTTTTGGCGGGCGCGTTTGACAGAGGCAAGGCTGCGGGTTCGTTCGTTCAGTCCCTCCCCCAAAGCCTCGGCAATGGTCAATTTGCCCTCCCGGCGGCGGCCTTCGCCGCGGCGCGCCGCCGTACCAGGGCCGCGCCCGTCCTTGCGGTGTCCTCGTTTGTTGCGTTCCTTGTCATCGACTTCGCTGTCGTGTCCCTCCCGAGCCCGCAATTTGGCGGCGGCGGCGGCGGCGGCGCTGGCTTTCGGTTGTTCCTTGATCTTTTGCGGTTTTTCTGCCTCCAGGCGTTCCGTATCTCCTTCCTCGGCCTGTTTGATGGCCTCTTCGGCTTGGCTAGAGAGTTCGATTACGGTTTCGGGCTTATCTTCGGCTTGGATTACTACTTCCACTTCGGCCGGCTCCAGGGCCGCATCTTCGGCGTCCAATGACGGTGTAAAAGTCTCGGTCTTTTTGGCGTCTTCCAAGGCTCGTGCGCGGACCGCTTTTTCCTCGTTGGTCAATGCATGCTGGTTGGCGCGCTGGGCTTCAATGGCCTCCTGGTTGGCGGCGTTGGCGACAGCCGCGCCCCAACCCAGCAGTTGCTCCTCCTTGATCTCGGCCATTCCGCCGCCCGCGTCGGGGGCGTAGGTTCGCTTTTTGCGTACCTCAACCGTCACCATCTTCGAACGGCCATGAGAAAAGTTTTGCCGGACATGGCCTGTCTCGACGGTTTTCTTCAGCTCCAGCTTTCCGGGCTGGGACAGGCTCAAAGGCTTATTCTTCTTTTTTTTCTTGGTCGCGGTCATCACAATCCGATCAATCTCAGACTAACAAGTTCGTCGCACGGTACTTGGCCATCAACAGATGCTGACGCGGCCGACCGGACCGGTTTTGGAGGGCAATTCCGATGCGCTCGGGGCGGCGGCGTGTTGAAGACCCTTCGCCCGACAAGCGCCACCAGCCGGAGCGGCGCCTTTCGCCGACGATGCCTTGACGAACCGTTTTCTCGTAGCAGGCAGTGTTCATCATATCCTTGTCACCGCTCAATATAAAGCATCAGCCAGGAAAGTGCTCTTCCACATTGCCGACGACCTGCCGGTCTCGTCGTTCCAGATCGGCCGTGACCTTGCCTGTTTTTCCCGTTCCGGGTCATTACTCTTTAGTTCCCGCCGAAGATTGCTGGGTTTCATCGTCCTTGCCGCCGTCGGTCTGTTCGCCATCGGGGGAGGCAACCGGCGCGGGGGTCTCCTCGTCCGCGAACCAATCCGCGCGAGCCGCCATGATCAACTCATCGGCCTTTGCTTTTGAAAAGGTAAGAGCCGATGCGATTTCAAGTAATTCATCACTGGCGAGGTCGGCCAGATCATCTTTTGTTTTGATCCCTTGTTCTCCTAGCGCCACCAGTAGGGCCGGCGTCGTCCCTTTAAGCTCGGCCAGGTCCGCGGCGATGTCCAACTCGGCGCAGCGGCGGGTTAATTCTTCGTCCCGAGTGGCGAGGAAAGCACGTGCCCGTTCGCGGAGCTCAGAGGCGACCTCCTCGTCAAAGCCTTCGATCTCGGCGAGGTCTTCAATCGGCACGAAAGCCACTTCATCAACCGATGAGAACCCCTCGGTCACCAACAGGTGAGCGATGACGTCGTCCACGTCCATGGCATCAATCATCATTTGTGAGCGGGAGTAGAACTGCTCTTGCCGTCTTTCGGATTCCTCGGCCTCGGTGAGGATGTCTATGTGCCATCCCGATAACTGGGACGCTAGACGCACATTCTGGCCGCGCCGGCCGATCGCTAGGCTGAGTTGTTCGTCGGGGACCACCACCTCAATGCGGCTCGCCTCTTCGTCCAACACCACCTTGGCCACTTCCGCCGGTGACAGCGCGTTGACAATAAAAGTGGCGGGATCGGGAGACCAATGGATAATGTCGATCTTTTCTCCTTGCAATTCCCCAACCACGGCCTGGACGCGGGAACCGCGCATGCCGATGCAAGGGCCGACGGGGTCGATGCTGGAATCGTGGGAAACGACGGCGATCTTGGCCCGCGAGCCGGGATCCCTAGCCACCGACTTGATTTCGATGATGCTGTCGTAAATTTCCGGCACTTCCTGGGAGAATAACTCGGCCATGAACTGGGGATGGGTACGTGACAGAAAAATCTGCGGGCCACTGTGTTCTACGCGTACATTGACGATGTAGGCGCGCACTCTATCGCCGTTTGAAAAATGCTCGCGGGGGATTGATTCTTCACGGCGCAAAAGTGCCTCGGCCCGGCCTAGGTCGATAATGATGTTGCCGTATTCGATCCGCTTGACCAAGCCGTTGACGATTTCGCCTGCCCGGTCCTTGTATTCCTCGTACTGGCGTGTGCGTTCAGCTTCGCGGACTTTCTGAACAATTACCTGCTTAGCCGTTTGGGCGGCTATGCGGCCAAATTCGATGGGCGGCAGGGGATCAATGAGAAAATCGCCGATGCTGGCGTCCGCCTTGCGCTGGCGCGCCACCTCAAGGGTAATCTGGGTGGCCTCATTTTCCAACTCATCGGTCACCTCAAGAAAGCGAGCCAGCGAGATTTGGCCGCTTTTGCGGTCGATGGATGCACGGATATCGTGTTCAAGACCGTATTTCGACCGGCCGGCTTTTTGGATGGCCATTTCCATGGCTTCCAGAACCAAATCCTGCTCGATTCCCTTGTCGCGGGCCACGGTTTCAGCCACTTGCAACAGCTCTGGACGGGCATGAACGGCGTCTGTTTCCAACACGGTTTTGATCATTGGTCTAGATTCCCTTTGGAAGCCGCCAGCAAATCGTCGGTCAACAGAAGTTTTGCCCGCAGGATGTCTCCATGGGGCAAATCCACGGATCTCCCATCTACCTTGATGCGCACGGTGTCTCCTTCGATGCCGAGCAAACGGCCCTTGAATTTCTTGCGGTTGCTAATCAAACAGCTCATTTCAATCCTGACTTCGTAGCCGGTGAAGCGTTGGTAGTCTTTGCGTTTTACCAGCGGACGGTCGACCCCGGGCGAACTCACCTCAAGAATGTACGAGCCATGAATCGGGTCCTCGACATCGAGCAAGGCGGAAATGGCGCGGCTGATGGCGGCACAGTCATCAACCACTATCGCCTTGCCATCCTGCCGTTCCGCCAAGACTTGCAAGCGCTGCCTCTGCTGGCCGGAAATTTGCACCCTTACAATGCCGAAGCCCATGGATTCAATGGTCGGTTGAATAATCCGCGCAACGCGTCCAGGCAAATCCATGGCTGCTCACTCCACCTTTTTCCTTTCCTGAACCGATGAAGCCATGCGGCCCTAAAACAAAAGGCGGGCCCATGGCCCGCCTCATCAAATCCGGAAATAGCTTCCGAACTAAACGAGACCAAATTTTTTTAAATTTTATATCTTCCGCGTTGCCAATTCAAGGATTTTCAACCCAGAACATGGAGCATTCCGGTCCGTTTTTGGGGAGGAACCATCATCTCCTACAGCATTCAAATTAGAGCAAACTCCCCAGATTGATAGGAATTGCCAAAGGCTTCCTATCAATCTGGGGAGTTTGCTCTTGAGCGGCGGGTGAAACACAGATAGATGCAGGCGGCTCCCCGGTCAAGCGCCTTGGTTTCGTAGTGGGTTGCAAATCCGTTGCGGGGCCGCCGCCGCCAATCATCTGGCCTTCTCGCCGTCCACGCAAAACAAGAATGGTGGGTGAAGTGTTCCAGGGTCCAAGCCACGTAATCCTCGTCATCGCTGGCAAAGCGCAGTTCAGCCCCATCCTTCATCAACCGGGCCAGATCACTCAGGGTGTCGGGGCAGATGAACCGGCGCCGGTGATGTCTTTTCTTGGGCCAGGGGTCGGAAAACAAAATGAAAACCCGTTCGAAGCAGGCATCGGGCAGGTGGTCGAACAATAGGCGTGCGTCGTCGTCAAAGATCCGGATATTGGAAATTCCCTCGTCTTCGATGCGAGCGAGCAAAGCGGCGACGCCATTGACGAAGGGTTCGCAACCGATAAACCCAACGCCGGGATAGGCGCGCGCCTGCGCCGCCAAATGCTCGCCGCCGCCGAAACCCACTTCCAGCCAGATGTCCTCGGGCGGTTTCGGAAAGAGTGAGTGAAGATCGAGTTGGCCGTCCGCGGGCGGCAAGAGACTCAGCCGCGGCAAAAGAGTATCAAGTAGGTTTTGACGGCCCTGGCGTAGCTTGTGCCCGCGGCGGCGGCCGTACCAGCGGGGACGGTCCGAGCGCGGACGGCCAGTCAAGCGCAACCAAATGCCGATTTGAGAGTTTCGACCAGGTCGGTGCGCTCCCAGGAGAAACCGCCATCGTCATCCGGCGTCCGCCCGAAATGGCCGTAGGCCGACGTGCGGGTATAGATGGGCCGGTTGAGGGTTAAATGTTCTCGAATTCCGCGTGGTGACAAATCGACGGTTTCCTGGATGACAGCGGAAAGCCTTTGCTCGTCCACTTGGCCGCTGCCGTGGGTGTTGATGAAAACTGACAACGGCTTGGAAACACCGATGGCATAGGCCAGTTGGATGGTGCATTTGTCGGCCAGGCCGGCGGCGACCACGTTTTTTGCCAGGTAGCGCGCCGCATAGGTAGCCGAGCGGTCAACCTTGCTCGGATCCTTGCCGGAAAAGGCCCCGCCGCCGTGCGGCGCGGCACCGCCATAAGTATCGACGACAATCTTGCGCCCGGTGAGGCCGGCATCACCGTCGGGTCCGCCGATGACGAATCGGCCGGTGGGATTGACGTAGAAATTGTCTTCCTCGCACATCCAGCCTTCGGGAAGGACCTTGACCACGTGCGGGCGGACGATCTCGCGCACCTCGTCTTGGGATAGCTTGTCGGAATGCTGCGTCGAAACCACGATGGAGGTGGCGCGAACCGGCTTACCGTTGGCGTAAAGCAACGTCACCTGACTCTTGGAATCGGGACCGAGACCGCGGACGGCGCCGGCATGGCGGGATTCCGCCAAGGACTTGAGAATGCCATGGGCCAAGTGAATGGGAGCCGGCATCAGAACATCCGTCTCGCGGCAGGCGTAACCGAACATGACACCCTGATCGCCGGCGCCCTCGTCCTTGTTGCCGGAGGCGTCCACGCCCATGGCGATATCGGTTGACTGGGAATGGACATGGGATTGGATCTCGGCATCCTTCCAGTGGAAACCGCGCTGCTCGTAACCAATGTCGTGGATGGTTTTGCGGGCGACTTCCTTAAGGACGTCGTGATCGATGGAATCAGGACCACGTACCTCGCCGGCGAGAACGACGAAGTTGCTGGTCGCTAACGTCTCCAAAGCGACACGGGCGTGCTGATCGGCAGTCAAATAAGTGTCGACAATGGCATCGGAAATGCGGTCACAAACCTTGTCCGGATGTCCTTCCGATACGGATTCGCTAGTAAAAAGGTAGTCGGCTTTGGACACGATCAATAACTCCGGATATGAGAAAAAATGTACTTTAAAGTACCGTGACTTGAGCGGCCACGTGGAGGCTAGACAAGGCAATTGGCGCCTTTAATTGCCGTTTTGGCAAGCCGTCCGAATCCGTTCACTGCCGCCGAAAACGGACGCCGGTTGCTCTTGTTGCAAGCTTTGTCGTGACCGTCAAGGGATTTCGTAACAGGCCATGAGTTACCTCCGAACATGTCTTACGAGGGCCGATCCGGGATCTTCATGGGAGGCGGTTTTGTTTGCTTGGCAATATTTATTCACTTAACCGCCGTCGCTTGCCTTGGCTAGGGACTTGGCGAGTTCAAACAAGCGTTTGCGCACTTTTGGATTGGTGATTTGGTAGTAGGCGCGAACGAGTTCAAGTGTTTCACGCTTGGCTATGGGGTCCGGCTCCAGGGCGGTTTGCGAGCGATCTTGGAGACCCGCCGCCGGGCGCCGAGCCCCGCTCTTGACGTCATCGGGCATGTCGTCAAAGAAAAATGAAATCGGTACGTCCAAAATCCGGGTGAGTTGGTAAAGCCGGGAAGCGCCGATGCGATTGGCGCCGCGCTCATATTTCTGGATTTGCTGAAACGTCAAGCCGACGGCTTCACCAAGCTTTTCCTGACTAAAGCCGAGCAACGTTCGGCGAAGCCTGACACGGCTACCGACATGAACGTCAACAGGTCTTGGAATGCCGAGCGGCCATCCGTCATGGCGCGTTTTGCGGTTGGATGAACGGCCTTTGCGTTTGCTGGAAGTTTTTTTGTTGGCTATGTTTACCAATGGTTTTCCGAGTTGGAGAGTTGAAGTTTTGCTACTGTGAGATGGTCAAAAACGGCAAGACGGCGGATCGATTAACCATCCGATTCCACATCAATTGAGAAGATTCTTAGTATGAGGACAGATCCCAATCTAAACAATAGATAATGTGAGGATATGGTTGTAAAATCGGTTGGTACGTCAACTTAAATTACGTTTGCCAGGGTACCGCCACAATCCGCTGGCCGCCACCATGGCGAGGAGCCCCCAAAGTATCCAATCGCCGTTGCGCCCATAAGGGGTGATCCCTGGCAAATGAGCGGGCAGGCCGCTGTCAATCACTCCCCGGCGACCGAGCTCTAAACGCTTCAGTGTCCGTCCGTAGGCGTCGATTACGGCCGAGATTCCGGTATTGGCCACCCGAACCAAGGGCAGTCCTTCCTCCACCGCCCGCAAGCGGGCAGTGGCGAAATGCTGATAGGGCCCCGAGGAGAGGCCAAACCAAGCGTCATTGGTGATGTTCAAGAGCCAATGGGCGCGGTCGTTCCGGTCCGTCACCCGGCCTGGGAAAATGGCTTCGTAGCAGATCAGTGGACTGACCGGCGGCAGTCCCTTGAGGTGCAGGGTCCGGAGTCCCGCTCCTGCCGAAAAGTCCCTGCGTCCGGAGGTGATCTTTGCAATATTGAGAACCCGGCGGAGCGGTACGTACTCGCCGAATGGGACCAAGTGAAACTTGTCATAGGTCCCGACAATTCGGCCTATCGGGTCGATGGCGTGAAGGCTGTTCCAGACCCGCGAAGACTTATCCATTCGTGGCGCCCCGGTGATTACCAAGCCGTCCGGTGGCGCCGCCGCCGCGACCATAGCCAGCCGCCGCGGATAGTCGGCAAGAAAAAACGGCGCCGCCGTTTCCGGCCAAATGACATGAGTTGGCGCCGTCGTCACGGTGTCCTGGCCGGCGGGCCGGACGCTCATCCGCAATTGTCGAAGTAAGTGTTTCTCGCGCAGATGAGGCAACCATTTCTGTTTTTGTTCAATATTTGGTTGTACCAGGCGCAGCCGTACTCCCGGCACCATATCTTCCTTGGCTCCGGCCAAGCGTAACATCCCCGCCCCCCATACCAGGCCGAGGAGGGTGAAAACGGCGATGACGGGCATGGCTCGCTGGCGGAACGCCGGGTGATCGCCGCCATCGGTGAGGACCGCTGGCATCGCCGCTGCCGCCACGGTTAACAGGCTGAGACCATGGACGCCGACCAAGGCCGAAAACTGGAGCATGCCATCGGAGACTACCCAGGCCGTGCCCACCAGGTTCCAGGGAAAACCGGTGAAGATCCAGGTTCTGATCCAATCAAAGGCTACCCACGAGACGGCAAAGAGGAGAATTCGCCGAGCGCCCTCGACCCGTAGGGAGGATGAAAGGGCGGACGACAAGAGTAAGGCCAGGGCTGGGAAAACGGCCATCACGCCGGCTAGGCCAGCAAGAGCAAAGGGAATCATCCATGCGAACTGTTCGGGTTTGGTTAGCAGGGCAAACGAGATCCAGTAAAGGCCTGCGGCGAAATAGCCGAACCCGAACCACCAGCCGACCGCAAAGGCGGCTCGCCAACCGGGTTTGCCATCGGTCAGCCAGACCAGGCCGCAAAAAGCCGGTACCAAAAGGATCAAGAAATGCACGGGCGGAAGGGCGGTGACCGCCATGGCTCCCAGCACCGTTGCCAGGGTTCGGCGCCGCCAGCCGGTAAGGGAAATAGCCCGCCCGTGAATTCGTCTTAGAAAGTTTTTGGTGGCCAATCGCCTCAAGGCGGTGGTGCCAGGTCGTGGCCGCGCACGCGTATGCGTTTGATGCGGCGGGGATCGGCCTCCAACACCTCGAATTCCAAGCCCGACGGATGGCTAATCAGTTCGCCGCGAATGGGCACCCGGCCGGCTAGCAGGAAAAGAAGCCCGCCCAGAGTTCCGATTTCCTCGCGTTCCTCCTCGCTAACGAACGGACCGACCAATTGTTCCAGGGATTCGAGACTGGCGCGAGCATTGGCGTCGATGGCGCCGTCCGGGTGCTGGGTTAGGTTCGCCTCGTCGCTACGGTCGTGTTCATCCTCGATTTCGCCAACGATTTCCTCGACCAGATCCTCGATGGTGACCAGCCCATCGACGCCGCCGAACTCGTCCACCACCAGCGCCATGTGGCAACGCTTGACCCGCATCTCCAAAAGCAGCTCCAGAACCAGCATGGAAGGCGATACGAACAGCACCTTGCGCTTAATCTTCAGCAGCGAGAAAGCAGTGTCTTTGCCCCGCCACGCTAAAACGTCCCTGATGTGAACCATGCCTAGGGTGTCATCCAGGGTGTTCCGGTACAAGGGCAGGCGCGAATGGCCTCCCTTGGTCATCAACCCGATGACCTCCGATAAATCGGCTCCACTCTCGATGGCGACGATATCGGCACGTGGCACCATGATATCGTGAATGGTGCGATCCTGAAGGTCCAGGACATTGGACAGGAGGGTCCGCTGATCGGCGTCGATGGGAGCTTCGGCATCCATGTTATCGTCGCGTTGGTCGATCAACTCGGCCAGGACTTCGCGGGCTGAATTCTCTTCATTGTTATTGCGAAACAAGCCGCGCAGCCATCCGCTCAAGGAGCCCGGACTTGAAGAATCACCGTTGTCGTCGTCGGAAGGCATGTTGGGTGATTGGTCGTTCATGGCGCGGTTATTTACGATCCGGCTGGCAATATGGGTCGGCTATTCCAAGGCTTGACAGCGATTGGGCTTCCACTCGTTGCATCTGTTCGGTTTGTGCATCCGTCTGATGGCCATATCCCAGAAGGTGTAGCACGCCATGTACCACCAGATGGCATAAATGGTCGGCTAAGTCTCCGCCTTTGTCTCCGGCTTCGGCGGCGGTGGTCTCAAAGGCAATGATGACATCGCCCAAAAGCACCGGGACGTCATCCGGCTTATGAGAAGAACCATCCTTGTCATTGGCAAGGGCGAATGAAAGGACATTGGTCGGCCAGTCATGCCCTCGATAGTCCCGGTTAAGGACTTGGATCAAGGCATTGTCGGCAAGGACCAGGCTGATCTCGGTTGCCGTCGCCCGGCTGGCAACCTCGCTTTGGCTGGCCTCGACGGCGGCGAAAACCGCTTGCCTGCCAAGCCTGCTCGCCGCCGGCAAAGTCTTTGTCCAAGCCGAACAGGGAACGGAAACAGCAATCTCAAGCATCTTCGCCATTGCCGCTATCAGGGACAACAAGATGATTTTTTTTCCCGTTGTCGGGGCCGGACCGGCGGCGGATTTCCGCCACGTCGTAAGCGCGGACGATCCGACTGACCAGGGGGTGGCGCACCACGTCTTCGGCGGAGAAATGGACAAAATCGATGCCCTCGATGCCTACCAGAATTTTGACGGCGTGGCGAAGTCCCGAGCGGGTGCCCTTGGGCAAATCGACTTGGCTTAAATCGCCGGTAACCACCATGCGGGCATGTTCGCCGAGGCGGGTGAGGAACATCTTCATCTGTATCATCGACGTATTTTGCGCTTCATCCAAGATGACAAAGGCGTTGGCCAGGGTGCGGCCACGCATGAAGGCCAAGGGTGCCACCTCGATCTCGCCGCTTTCCAGGCGTTTGGCGACCTGATTCTCGGGCAGCATGTCGAAAAGGGCGTCGTAAAGGGGGCGCAAGTAGGGGTCTACCTTTTCACGCATGTCTCCGGGCAGAAACCCCAGTTGCTCGCCGGCTTCAACCGCCGGACGCGAAAGGATGATCCGGTCAACCTCGCCCTTGACCAGTTTTTCGACCGCTTTGGCCATCGCCAAATAGGTTTTGCCGGTGCCGGCGGGGCCCAAGCCAAAAACCAGATCACATTTGTCAATGGCCCGGACGTATACGGCCTGGCTTCTTGATTGCGGCGTTATGCGGCGTTTGCGGGTTTGGATCTCCACGTCGTCACCGGCATCGTCACTGTTCGCCACCGTCATTCGCAAGGCAGCGTCCACCTCCTCGGGCCCGACCGCTAGCCCTTTCCTGAGGCGACGGTAAAGACTGTCGAGCACTTTTGTCGCGAAGTCGACCGTCGCGCCGTCTCCGGCAATGTTCACCTCGTTGCCACGGGTGTGGATGGTGAGGTCGAGTTTCTGCTCGATTCGCGCCAAATGGCTGTTATGGGAGCCGAATAGTTGCAGCGCCAGTGCGTTGTTGTCGAAGGCCAGTTCGGCGGCCTTGGTTTCATCGTTGATGGCGGGTTTCAGTGGCGGGGTCAAGCAAAGGCCCTTTCAGAGCAGGTTTCGTCCACCGCCGTGGTCAGGACGCCGGCGAGGCTGTTGGCGGAGCCGGCTTCGATGCGCAAGTTGGCGATGATTCCGAACAGGGAGCGGGGCGCGGTAACGTGGACCGGCTGCATATAAGGGCTGCGCCCGACCATCTGACCGGAATGCCTGCCCCGTCGTTCGAGAAGCACCGGGAGAATTTGGCCGATGCAATCTTCGTTGAAAGCCTGTTGCTGACCTTTCAGCAGTTCCTGCAGGGAGGCCAGCCGTTCTGCCTTGACGTCTTCCGCTATCCGAGCCTCCAAGGCCGCCGCCGGGGTGCCGGGGCGGGGGCTGAACTTAAAGGAATAGGCCTGAACAAAACCGACGTCTTTGATCAGCTGCACGGTAGCCTTGAAGTCATCGTCGGTTTCGCCAGGGAAACCAACGATGAAATCGGAGGACAGCGCCAGATCCGGACGGGCGGCGCGCAATTGATCGGCTAATCTTCGATAGTCGTCTACCTTGTGGCGACGATTCATGGCGGTAAGGATCTTGTCGGATCCGGATTGCACGGGCAGGTGCAAAAAAGGCATCAATTGGGGCACGTCCCGGTGCGTGGCGATCAGTTCCTCGTCCATGTCGGCGGGATAGGATGTGGTGTAGCGGATTCTCGCCACCCCTTCGATTTCAGACAATTCACGGATCAGACGGCCGAGTCGCCATTCCGCGCCGTCAGGGGAGGTACCGTGGTAGCAGTTGACGTTTTGACCGAGAAGCGTGATCTCGCAAACACCAGCAACGGCCAAGCGGCGCGCCTCGGCCAGGATAGCGGCGGCGGGACGGGAATATTCGGCGCCGCGCGTATAGGGAACGACGCAGAAAGCGCAGAACTTGTCACACCCCTCCTGCACCGTTAGGAAAGCGGCGGCGGCACCGGCGTCAGCCGTTTCCGGCAGGCGGTCGAACTTGCGTTCGGCGGGAAAATCCGTATCCACCACCGCCTTTGCGGTCTGTCCAACCATGGCCACCATCCTGGGCAAGCGGTGATAAGTTTGAGGTCCGAAAAGCAAGTCGACAAAAGGGGCTCGGCGCAACAATTCCTCACCTTCGGCCTGGGCGACGCATCCAGCCACGGCGAGGATCATGCGGCCGCCGCTTTTCATCTTGTCTTCTTGCAAGCGCCGCAGTCGGCCTAATTCCGCATAGACTTTCTCCGCCGCCTTTTCTCGGATGTGGCATGTGTTGAGAATGACCATATCGGCCTTGGCCGCCTCGTCGGTCGGGGTATAGCCAAGGGGAGCCATGACGTCCGCCATGCGGGTGGAATCATAGACGTTCATCTGGCAACCGTAAGTCTTGATGTGAAGCTTTTTCGCCAAGGCCGCTATACTACCGTGTCAGAAAACCGGCAAAACGAACGGGCGTGGAGCCCATCGCGACTGCGTCCCATTGTTTATATGGGTTATGTTGATCATTCGCCCGGCCAACTTCCGCGAATCTCCGAAAGAGTTCGCGAATGCCTACGTTATCCTCGCCAAACCGTAACATGCCGAATCCAGGAGTCAAGCGGTGGCCGTGGGATGGGAAGGGTTGTCATCACCTAGGGGCTATTTCTTTTTTTTCTTACCGCCGGCGAGAGGAATGCCAAATAGCTCCAGTCGGTGGCCAATCAGCTTGTAGCCGTATTCCTTGGCGACTTTTTCCTGCAAATCTTCAATGGCGTCGCTTTGAAATTCGATAACCTTGCCGGATTGGATGTCTACCAGATGATCATGATGATCGTCGGTGGCTTCTTCATAATGTGCCCGCCCGCTTTTAAAATCCAGCCGTTCCAGAATGTTGGCTTCCTCGAATAGGCGCACGGTGCGGTAAACGGTGGCAATGCTGATGCGCGGGTCTTTTTTCGAGGACCGCCTGTAGACTTCTTCAACATCGGGGTGGTCAATGGATTCGGATAGAACACGGGTGATGATCCGACGTTGCTCGGTCATCTTCAAGCCTTTGTCGATGCAACGCTGTTCTATTCTAGATAGTCGCGGCATTAGTACTTTACGGTCCCACATGGAACGGACGGTAAAGGTCCGTTAATCCCGGCAACTGGCCAGTAACAAAGTTAGCGTGACTTGCGCCGCCGCTTGCGGGGCTTGGTGCCTAAACCGATTTTCTTGGCCAAAATACTGCGATGTTTGGCGTAGTTGGGCGCCACCATCGGATAGTCCGGCGGCAATCTCCAGCGTTCCTTGTATTCCTCGGGAGTCATGTTATAAGACGTCTTGAGATGCCGCTTGAGCATCTTCAGTTTCCTACCATCCTCAAGACAAACGAGGTAATTGGGAAAGATCGACCTCTTGATCGAAACAGCGGGGCGCGGACGTTCAGGCGCCACCGGAGTGGTTCCAATCACCAGCAAAGTTTTATAAACGTCTTGAATTAACTGGGTCAGATCGCCAATTTCCACCGCATTGTTGCCGGCGTGAGCGGCGACAATTTCAGTTGTCAATTCCATCAATTCACTAACACTGAGTTTTTCGCTCATCTAAAATTCTTTCCATCTTTTTTTATGAAGAGCTACTACATAATTAATATTTCCAGCATAAGCAAGAACTTCACATGAAAAAAACACCCAGGAACAATAAGGTTAATGAGACCGACTATTATCTTGACATAACTCCGGAGACCTGTCCCCTGACGTTTGTCAAAACAAAACTTTTGCTGGAACGGATGTCTCCGGGGCAAGTGGCCGAGGTGCGTCTCAAGGGCACCGAACCCCTGGAAAACGTTCCTCGTTCGGTGCGCGAGCACGGCCATAAGATGTTGAGACTGGAGCCGGAAGAGCCAGCGAAAGGCAAGGAATCAATTCATCGCTTATTGATCCGCAAGCAATAACTTTCCGGTCGGGCCCTGAGAACCATCGCATCAACAGGTCCACCGGAAGTCCGCCGATAGTAGCCGGGATGCCGGCCAACTTCCTTAAAGCCCTGGACTTGGTAAAAGCGCCGCGCAGGTTCGTTGTCTTCAGCGACCTCGAGGAAAACCCACTCGGCTCCCTTTCCGGCGGCGCTTTCCAAAGCCATCGTCAAAAGCCGAGTCGCCAAGCTGGCTCGGCGGTGGCCGGTCGATACGCCGAGGCAGACAATCTCACATTCACCACCGGCCGCCCGGCAGAGAATGAAGCCTTGTGGGATGGGGCCGCAACAGCCAATGAAGCCGAAGGTGCCGGGGGTGCTCATGAAACCGGTAATGGCGGCGCCATCCCATGCCTTGTCGAAACAGGCGCCGTGAAGGGCGGCAACGACTTCGGTATGGGCCTTGGAACAAGAAACGATTTCATATGGCGTCATGGCCGGCCACCGTTCTTTGCCGGGATGGCGGCCGGCGGCCGCAAGTACAATGGAAACGGTGGCTTCACCGTCTGCTCCGGACGCCAGCGGCGGGCGGCGATGGCCGCCACCATGGCCGCGTCGGGAAGTGCGGGAGCAGAACTGGGAGTCGTCTTGATGCCGGTTTCGGTCAGCTTCTGCGCTACCAACTCGGCGGCATCGCCGGCGACCAAAAGCGGCGAATGGGAAATGTCCCGGGCCAGGTCCTCGGCGGCCAGCGCCAATGGCGATGACAAGGACTCTAGGCCGGCCGAGAAAAACTGAGCAAAGAGGATTTTCGTTCTCGAGTTCAAAACCACCAGAACCGTATCTTCCTGTCTTTCTACATCGGGAATTGCATGCGCCACCGCCTCCAAGCTGGTAATGCCAAGACACGGTAGCGCCGAGGCCAAAGCCATGCCCCGCGCCGCCGCCAAGCCAACTCGTAGTCCCGTGAATGCACCCGGGCCAATGGTGACGGCGAGCAGGTCAAGACCAAGAATCCGTTCCCCGGCGGTGGCAAGAACGTCTTCCACCATTGGCATCAGGGCTTCCGCGTGACCACGTTGCATTAGTTCGTAGCGCCTTGCGCAAACACCACCGTCTCGCCATAAAGCCACCGAACAAGCCGAAACTGCTGTATCGAGGGCAAGAATCTTCATTAACACTTCCGACTTTTTTTCCGCGGGTTATACTGCCTCTCGCCGCCACCGCCGCAAGAGCTTGTTGAAACCGTGCTCGGGTTTTCTTCTATGTCCCTAGTCGAAATCACCCCGCAACGCCATGGTGTTTTGCTTGACCTGGTTTATGGCGGTAACAACAATTTTACCGGCCGGCCCGTCTACCGGCGGCCGACATGTTATCTTCACGCTGCCGCCGAATGCCTGCTCGAGAGTGCCGCCGGTTTGGCGGCGGCGCGGGGTCTGAAATTAAAGATTTTTGATGCTTTTCGGCCTTCGGAAGCGCAGTGGATCTTGTGGAACCATAGACCTGATCCGGAATTCTTGGCGGATCCGCGTCGTGGTTCGCCGCACTCACGAGGGGTTGCCGTCGATTTGACCCTGACAGATCTTTCGGGTCGGGAACTGGAAATGGGTACCGGCTTCGATGCTTTTACGGCTTTTTCTCATCACGGCAATTTGGGCGTTTCGGCGCAAGCCCAGAGCAACCGGACTCTTCTCCTCGACTTGATGAGTTCCGCCGGCTGGGATTTCTACCAACTTGAATGGTGGCATTATCAATTGTTCGACAGCCGCCGCTATCCCGTGCTCGGTGATTCCACGTTGCCGGAGGGAATGATGTAAGAGCCGTTTGGCCTCCAATGTCGGCGCTTTAAAAAATCGTGTCTGGAGGCATCACACTTGTTTATCGCGAAAAAAAGTGGGAAAAATCTTTTGTGTTTACAAGATCGGATATCACCTCGCCATGTTTCGCCGATGGAAGTTACGGATTACCCTTTTTGCATTAGCCATTTTTATGGTGGTGGTACCGCCGGCCCTGGCTGGTGCCTCGGCGGTGGTGTTCATGTACCACCGTTTCGGGGAAAACAGTCATCCTTCCACCAACATCACCATCGAGCAGTTCGAGGCCCATCTCAAAGAACTCGAAAGCGGCACTTATAACGTCCTTTCGCTGTCTGATATCACCGACGCCTTGCGTCGGGGCGCGCCCCTGCCCGAGCGCACCGTCGGCATCTCGGTCGACGATGCTTATCTTTCCGTTTACACGATGGCTTGGCCAAGGCTGAAAGAGGCTGGCTTCCCCTTTACCCTGTTCACCAGTACCAGAGCCATCGACCAGGGACTCAAAAGCTACATGAACTGGCGGCAAATCCGCGAGATGGCCGATGCAGGTGTTACCATCGGTCACCACATGGCATCGCATGGGAACATGCTGGCGGCGGAGGCCGGAAGCAATCGGCGCGAACTTGCCGAAGCCACCCAGCGGTTCTCGGAGAAGCTGGAAAACAAACCCGCACTCTTCGCTTATCCTTACGGCGCAGCCAGCCAGGCGGTGAGAAAAATGATCATAGATGCCGGTTTCAGTGCCGCTTTCGGCCAACATTCCGGCTTCATCGGTGGCGACGGTGATCTTTACTTTCTGCCGCGTTTTGCGATGAGTGAAAAATACGGTGCTCTCAGCCGCTTCCGCCTTGCCGCGAACGCATTACCGTTGACGGTCACCGAGGTGACCCCTCCCGATTTCCTGGTCACGGGCAACAACCCGCCAGCTATCGGTTTTACGGTCACTGGCGGCATTGAGGGCCTGGAGCGGCTCAACTGTTTTTCCTCGCATGAAGGCAAGTTGCGGGTGATCCGCTTGGCCGACACCCGTATCGAGGTGCGCCTGAGAAGTCCCTTGCCTGAAGGGCAGACACGCCTCAACTGCACCCAGCCGGCGGCCGATGGCCGTTGGCGCTGGCTGGGCCGTCAGTTTTATTTTTTGGCGAGATAAGGCGTTCACCACTCACGTGGGAGTTGCCGATATGCTAGGCCATTAGATCAAAGTCTTACGGACCAGCTTGTTGACGCGAAGACGGCTATCGTCAAGGCGATGGAGGTTGTTGGCCTTGATGAGGTCACGGATGGTCTCCACGTAAGCCATTTGCCGCGCCGAATAGCGGATCAGCTTTCCGGCCAGAAGGACGCCGTCGATGGGGGCGCCGCGGCGTCTGAGCCGGGCCCGGGTCTGGCGGAATCCCCGGTAGGAACTGTGGGTGTTGAGGTTGTGGGCATAAGATTTGACCGAATCAAAGAGGGTTGCGAAAGACTTGATTTTATGGGTCATCCCTTTGTCACGCTGGAGAGGCAATAGCCCTTTGCGTTCAGCGGTGGTCCACTGGCCATAAATGGCGTTGCCCTCGCGCACGAAACGCGACGTTCCCCAGCCGCTTTCTTCCGCCGCTTGCGCCAAGGCGAGGGACGGTGGAATGATGTCGATACGTTCCAACAAGGCGTCGACATCGTTCCGTTTAACGCCATAACGCTCGCTCATCATGGTCAGCCAAAGACGCTCGGTGGCTTTCAGGCGCAGGCCTGAATGGAGTCGGTAACGTATATGCCAAAGGCGGCGCCGGTCGGTGAGTATCTCTTCGTTGGCTTGCAGGACCAAAGGCAGCAGGGCTAGGAAAAATAGGGACTTACGGAGCTTATTTTCGCGGATATCGACCATATCGGCGGGCAGGGCGGCCAAAAATAGACGCGGCACCCGTCCCTCGCCGGAACGGAGCCGGTCAAAATTATAGCCTAGGCTGTTGAAAACATCGGTGAGCTTGCTGGTGCTCAGTTTCGCAACCGGCGGTGCCGTCATTTCGGCGGGTGGGTGGAAAAGGGTCATGCCTATAAGCGCAACCACAAGGGTTACTACCAAGCCTACGGCGCTATATTCAAATTTCATGGTCTTCGGATGTCCATGTGAGTGTGGAAACCAACTTGCTCGCCTTGGATGTTGTAAACCCGGAAAAGCCTTTCTCCCGTCCCCAGACATAACCTTCTTCCCGTCGCTAAATTTTTTCAGCTTCGGGCGGCGAACATCTCCATGGAACCTTGGGCCGGCATAACTAGGATTTTAATTAATCGATTTCGAACGTAAGTGCCAACCGATTTCTTCAAGCTTTGACAAAAAAAAGCCAAAAGTAAAAAAAATTAAGCAAGAACGAAGGGAGATTTTCTATTGTTCATGATGTGAACGATGGGGGGGGGTAGGATACTCCCCTTGCCTGACTGAACTCGCCAACCAAACGATCAGAGGTCTATATTAGTCAGCAAACCCCGCCGCCAAAAAAATGGCTTGGCTTACTCTTGCACGGACCGGACTTCCACGATCTCCGGGATGTAGTGTTTGAGCAAGTTCTCGATGCCGTTTTTCAGGGTTATTGAGGAGCTTGGACAGCCGGAGCAGGCGCCATACATTTCCAAATAGACGATGCCGTTCTTGTATTCCCTGAAAACAATATCGCCGCCGTCCTGGGCCACCGCCGGGCGCACCCGGGTGTCCAGAAGCTCTTTGATTTGGGCTTCGACGGCGCTACCGGAACCGCTGTCATTGTCGCTTTTCTCCCCGGTTTCGGTCATGACCGGGTTTCCCGCCGTGAAATGCTCCATTACGGCCCCCAGGATCAAAGGCTTAAGAACGTCCCAGTCTTTTTCGTCGGTTTTTGTCACGGTAATGAAATCTGATCCCAAGAAAATGTTAGCCACCCCCTCGGTCTGAAAGAGCCGCTCGGCCAGAGGCGAACGCCGCGCCGCCTCCGGGTTCGCGAAATTGGCCGAACCCTTTTCCAAGATCTGGCAGCCGGGGAGAAATTTCAAGGTTGCCGGATTGGGGGTGCTTTCGGTCTGAATGAACATTTTTTAACCTCATCCCTATCGGGTCATTTGGCGAGTAGCGACTTGATCAAATATCTGGAATCGAAGATGGGTCTAAAACCGGCAAAGATCAAGGACGCAGAAAACCGACGATATCCTGGATTTCCTTTATTGCCGGCTCGGCGAGTCGGCGCGCCCGTTGGCCTCCCTGGGCGAGCACTCGGTCAACCTCCGCCGGGTCTTCCATGAGTCGCCTCATCCGCTTCTCGATGGGAACGAGTTTGGCGACCGCCAAATCCGCCAGCTGCTTTTTAAAGGCAGAGAACTGTCCGCCGCCGAAACGGTTGCAAACGTCTTCGATGGACGATTCGGACAAGGCCGCGTAAATACCGAAAAGGTTGGCCGCCTCGGGACGGGCATCGAGTTCCTTGACGCTTGCGGGCAGGTCTTTGGGGTCGGTTTTGGCTTTGCGGATTTTCCTGGCGATGGCGTCTGCGTCATCGGTCATGTTGATGCGGGAATAATCCGACGGGTCGGATTTGCTCATTTTTTTTGTCCCGTCGCGTAAGCTCATGACCCGCGCCGAGGTGGTGAAAATCAGCGGCTCCACTTCGGGGAAAAAATCGACACCAAAATCATTATTGAACTTCTGGGCAATGTCGCGGGTCAATTCCAAGTGCTGTTTCTGATCCTCGCCGACAGGCACATGGGTAGCTTTATAAAGGAGGATGTCGGCGGCCATCAGATTGGGATAGGCAAACAGGCCGACGGAGGCATTTCCCTTGTCCTTGCCGGCTTTTTCCTTGAATTGAGTCATCCGGTTGAGCCAACCCAAACGGGCCACGCAATTAAATATCCAAGCCAATTCCGCATGTCCCGGAACCTGGCTCTGGTTGAAGATGATGTTGCTCTCGCCATCAAGTCCGGCGGCCAACAGCCCGGCGGCAACCTCGCGGGTGTTGGCGGTCAGTTCTTCGGGCTTCCGCCAGACTGTTGCCGCGTGCAAATCGACAATACAAAAAAGACAGTCGAATTCGTCTTGCAGTTTTACCCAGTTGCGTATGGCGCCGAGATAATTTCCGAGGTGCAGATTTCCGGTCGGCTGCACGCCCGAGAAGATGCGTTTCATACTCCGGCCCGTCCGTGACATTTGAAAGGGGCGGTTTTATGGCCGCTTAAGCTGGCTTGGTCAAGCCGCCTTCTTGCCGGCAAGCAGGTCCTTGAGGTCCGACAGGGTGGCGGCGCCGACTAGTTGCGCCAAAAGGGCAAAAACAATTAGCCCCACCGACACCAGCGCCGCCAGGGCGGCGGCCCGTCCGACTTCGTCGCCGCTCAAGTGGCCAGTGAGAGCCCATTGGCCCAGCACCAGGACCGTCGCCATGCCGGCGCTGGCGATGAGCGTCCGCGGCAACCTTTCCCGGAGCCGCCGATCGATTTGCAAAAGTCCCCTTTTTTTCAGGATCAGCGCCAGCAACCCGGCGTTGAGCCAAGCCGAAGCCGCCGTCGCGGCGGCGATGCCGACATGTTTGAACGGTCCCATCAATAAAAGATTAAGGACCAGATTAGCGACCATGCTGACTGCCGCCACCTTGACCGGCGTTATTGTATCCTCACGGGCGAAAAATCCAGGCACCATGGTTTTGACCAGCACATAGGCCGGTAGTCCGGTGGCGTATACGGCCAGCGCGGCGGCGGTTGCCTTGGCTTCCTGGACGCCGAAGGCGCCGCGTTGGAAGAGGACGACGATAATCGGTTCGGCGATAACCACCAGCGCGGCGGCCGCCGGCAAAGTGAGCAGGAACGAAACCTCCAAGGACCGGTTCTGGCTATGCATGGCGGCGCTCGTCTCGCCTGCCTTTACTTGCCTGGATAAAAGCGGCAGCAGCGCCGTGCCAACGGCAACGCCGACGACGCCCAACGGCAATTGGTTCACCCGGTCGGCATAGAACAAGTATGAAATGGAGCCCGCCGGCAACAGCGATGCGATGATGGTGTCAACCAGCAGGTTGATCTGATAAATCCCCGCCCCCACCGCCACCGGCAGAATGCGCCTGATCAGCATCTTGATTTTTGGCGTCAGACGAGGGCGGCCCAGACGCAACCGCATGCCGGCGCGGAGGCAGTGGACGAAGAGCCAAATGAACTGCGCGGCGCCGGCTCCCGCCACACCCCAGGCCAGGGCGTGGGCCGGTGTTTCCATCCACCGGGCCAATCCGAGGATGGCGCCGATCATGCAAAGGTTCAACAGAATCGGTGTCGCCGCCGCCGCCGCGAAGCGGCCGTGAGAATTAAGGATACCGGCCATCAGCGAAACCAGGGATATCAGTAAAAGATAGGGGAAAGTGATGCGGGTGAGATCAACCGCAAGGGCGAATTTAACTGGCTCTGAAACAAATCCCGGTGCGAAGCCGACCATCATCCAAGGCATGGTGATTTCGATGACGATAACGAAGCAGAGTAGCGTCCAGGCGAGTAAACTCAAAGCCTGCCCGGCAAAAATACGTGCTTTGTCTTTGCCGCCGGTTTCAAGAATTCCGGCAAAAATCGGCACGAAGGCCAAGCTGAAGGCGCCTTCGGCGAACAGGCGGCGAAACAGGTTGGGAAACTTAAAAGCAATGAAAAAGACATCGGCGAGCATTCCGGCGCCGAGAACGGCAGCGATCAGAATGTCGCGTACGAAGCCAAGGACGCGGCTGATCATCGTGATGCCGCCAATGGTGGCGATGGAACGCAGTAAATTCATATCGCTGGTCTAGAGCAAATCCAGATTGATTGGAATCGCCAAAGGTGATCCTCCAATCTGGAGAGTTTGCTCTAACTTATTAATGTTAGAGTGAATTCACGTGATTGATCGACTCCTTGGAAGTGGGTTTGATCAATCGCGATCCGCTCTAATGGTTTTTTATGGCGCCGAAAAGGCGGATTTCGTGTTGCCGGCGGGTGGCGCGCCGGTGGCGGCTGATCCAAAAACCGGATTACTCCGCCGCCACATCGTCGGCGGCCGGGGCAATGGCCGCCGAGAGCCGTTGATTGATTTCCTTGAGTTTTTCCTCATGCTCCACTTTCAGGCCGAAAACATCCTTGACGTAAAAGACGTCGACCACGCGCTCGCCGTAAGTGGAGATATGGGCGCTAACGATTTGCAAGCCGAGAGCCGTTAGCTGGGCGGTCACGTCGTGGAGGAATCCCGGCCGGTCGCGGCCGTTGACTTCGATGACCGTATGTTTGGCACTGGCTATATTGTCCACCACCACCCTGGGCGGGATCTTGAAAACCTGGGTGCGTCCGGGCAGGGCGCGGCGGCGGAGGGCTTCCAGGTCCCTGGCCATGTATATCTTGCCGGAAAGTGCTTCATCAATCAGCCCCGAGAGCTTTTGCAGCCGCTTCTGGTTGGCAAAGGCGCCGCCATGTTCATCCTGTATCCAGAAGGTATCGAGCGCCATTCCATTGGCCATGGTCATGATCTTGGCATCAACGATGGAGGTGCCGTTGAGCGACATGACGCCGGCGATCTTCGCAAACAGCCCCGGATGGTCGGGAGTATAGAGGATGACCTCGGTGACGTCGTGGGGGTGGTCGACGCGGGTCTCGATATGCAGGGCCTTATTCATCGTCTCGGCCTCATGCATCAAAAGGGCATGGTGGAGATGGGTGTCGGAATTGAAAGTCAGCCAATATTGCGGATAGCCCTTGGCGATATGCTTCTCTACCTCGTTTTCGTCCCAGTCGGCAAGTTTTTGGCGCAGCGCGTCTTTAGCGGTTTTGACCCGCTGGTCACGCAGTTTCGTGGGCGAACCGCCCGAAATTTCCTCATGGGCACGGTTATAGAGTTGCCGTAAAAGCCCCGCTTTCCATCCGTTCCAGACACTCGGACCCACCGCCTTGATGTCGGCAATGGTCAAGGTTAGCAGCAACCGCAACCGCTCCGGGGATTGAACGAGAGCGACAAAATCGCTGATGGTTTTAGGATCGTCTAGATCGCGTTTGAAAGCGGTGGCGCTCATTGCCAGGTGATGGCGCACCAGCCAAGAGGCCGTTTCCATTTCCCAGTCGTTCATGCCGAAACGTCGTCCCAGTTTTTCAACCAGCTTAGCACCAGCCCGCGAATGATCGCCGCCGCGGCCCTTGGCGATGTCGTGCAGGAGCACGGCCAAATAAAGCGCCCGCCGGGACTGGATTTCGCTGATCGTGGAACTGGTGAGGGGATGATCTTCTTTCAACAGACCCTTGTTGGCCTGATGGAGGATGCCGATGGCGCGGATGGTGTGCTCGTCCACTGTATAGACGTGGTACATGTCGTATTGCATCTGCCCGACGACGTGCCCGAAATCAGGGATGAAGCGGCCCAGGACACCGGCTTCGTTAAGGCGCTTGAGTGTTGTTTCTGGGTCCTCTCCGGCGCACAGGATGTCCATGAACCAACGGTTGGCTTCCGGGTTGGAGCGCAATTCGCCGTCGATCAGCTTGAGGTTCTGGTCGACCAGGCGCAGAGCCTTGGGATGGATGTCGAGGCCGTGGCGTTGCGCCTCGTGAAAGAGGCGGATCATTTTGACCGGATCCTTGGCGAAAGCATCCTTGTCGGCCACCGTCAGGCGGTCGCCATCGATTTCGAAACCGTTGATATTGGGCCTCAGGAAGGAAAACGACGGCAAACGGAAGCGGCGCTTTTTATGTTGTTCCTCAAGGACGGCGCAGAGAACGCGGGTTAGGTCGCCGACGTCCTTGGCGACCAGGAAATAATGTTTCATGAACATCTCGACACCACGCATGTCGGCATGGTCCCGATAGGTCATGCGCTGCCCGATTTCATCCTGCACATTAAAGGTTAGACGTTCTTCCGGCCGTTCGCTCAGGTAATGCAGATGGCAGCGTACCGTCCACAGGAAATGTTGCGCCTTGTTGAATCGATAAGCATCCGCGGGTGTCAGTACGCCTCGCTTCACCAAACCATCCACGTTGTCCACCTGGTAAAGGAATTTGCCGATCCAGAACAGGGTCTGCAAATCCCTCAATCCCCCCTTGCCTTCCTTGATATTGGGTTCCAGCACGTAGCGGGTGTCCCCCATCCTCTCGTGGCGGGCATCTCGTTCGGCCAGCTTGGACTCAACGAAGGCGGTGCCGCTTCTCGAAACAATTTCTTTGTTGAAACGCTTTTTGAATTGACGAAATAACGCCTTGTCCCCCCATAGCCAACGCGCTTCCAACAGGCTGGTAAGGATAGTCGTGTCACGCATGGCCAAGCGAACAACGTCATTGATGGAACGGGTGGCATGGCCCACTTTGAGCCCCATATCCCAGAGCATGTAGAGCATGAACTCGACCACCTGCTCGGTATGTGGGGTCCGCTTGTAAGGCAGCAAAAACATCAGATCGATATCCGAATAGGGCGCCAGATCGCTGCGCCCGTAACCGCCGGTGGCGACGATCGAAAGCAACTCACCCTTGGTCGGGTTGGCGACGGGATAAACGTACTCGAGAGCAAAATCGTGGATGGCACGGATGATCTGGTCGACAAGAAAAGCCCGAGAGTGGACCACCTCGGAGCCCGAAACGGCGGCGTCCTCGAAGCGTCGGCGGATTTCGTCATCGCCGCCGCGCAACACCGCCTTGAAAATCTCCAGCACTTTCGTTTGTGTTTTCGAGGTGTAGCCGGACCAATCGACTAGGCTCGCGAGTTCGTCCTGGAGGGCCTCGACGTCAACGATATCGCGTGGTTTACGAATGTTGGCCATGGTTAATGTAAAACCTTATTGCCTATTTATATAAACCGCCCAGGGGAAATATAAACCTCGGCTAGTTTTACCTCCATGGCGTCATTTCTTTGACATCTCTATCAAGCGGTAGAGCAGGTCAAGGGCTTGACGCGGCGTCAGCTCGTCGGCCTTGACCTCGGCCAGCGTCGCCTCGAGTGGCGAAGGGCCCTTGGCGGCCGCCATCGCCTGATCTTCGACCGCCGCGAACAACGGCAGGTCATCGGCCAGCCGCGCCACGGCCGTGGACTGTTCGCCTCTCTCGATGGTTTCCAAAACTTGTTCCGCCCGTTTGACGACAGCCGGCGGCAGGCCCGCCAACTGCCCGACATGGATGCCGTAAGAGCGATCGGCCGCGCCGCCACCGACTTCGTGCAGGAACACCACGTCGCCCTGCCATTCCTTGACCTTCATGGTGTGACAGGAAAGGTCGGGAAGCTTCGTCGCCAATGCCGTCAGTTCGTGATAGTGAGTGGCGAACAGGACCCGACAGCGGTTGACTTTGAGTAAGTGCTCGACCACCGCCCAGGCAATGGAAAGACCGTCGAAAGTCGCCGTTCCACGACCGATTTCATCCAGGATCACCAAGGCCCTTGGGCCGGCTTGGTTGAGGATAGCGGCGGTCTCCACCATTTCCACCATGAAGGTCGAGCGCCCGCGCGCCAGGTCGTCGGCCGCCCCGACCCGCGAGAACAGGCGGTCGACGGCGCCGATCCGCGCACTCTCGGCCGGCACGAAGCAGCCCATTTGCGCCATCAGAACGATGAGCGCGTTTTGCCGCAAAAAAGTGCTTTTGCCCGCCATGTTAGGGCCGGTGAGCAACCAAAGACGCCCGTCGCCGCCGTCACCGTCGCCGCCCAAGCGGCAGTCGTTGGCGACGAAGGTTCCTTCCTGGCTTTCCTCGATAACGGCTTCCACCACCGGGTGGCGCCCTGCCTTGATTTCAAAGCCGAGACCGTCATCCAACGCCGGCCGGCAATAACGCCGGTCGATTGCCAACTGGGCCAGGGCGGAGGCTAGGTCGAGCCTGGCGATGGCGGCGGCGGCGGCGGCCACCGGCTCCGAATGTCGCACTACTTCGCCGACCAGGCCGTCGAACAATTTGAGTTCAACGGCCAAAGCCCGCTCTGCGGCGGTGGCGATGCGTCCTTCCAACTCACCCAGTTCGACGGTGCTGTAACGCACCGCGTTGGCCATGGTCTGGCGGTGGATGAAGGGGTCTTCGGGCTCAGACGCCACCTTGTCCGCCTGTTTGGCCACAACCTCGATAAAATAACCGAGCACGTTGTTGTGGCGGATCTTGAGGGCTTGAACGCCGGTCTCGGCGGCGTAACGGCTTTGCAGGTTGGCGACCAGGCGCCGGCTTTCATCGCGAAGGGTGATAAGCTCGTCAAGTTCCGGCGTGTGCCCCCTGGCGATGAACCCACCGTCGCGTGCATTCAAGGGCAATTCCGGGCTTAAGGCACTGGCCAGCCGATCGACGAGTTCGCCATGCCGGCCAAGCGCCAGGCAAGAGGATTCGATGCCGCGAGGAATGCCGGAAAGGCCGCCTGGGCAAATGGTTTCGCGGACCTCGAAAGTTAGGAACAGCCCGTCGCGGACGGCGGCCAGATCCCTTGGGCCACCGCGGCCTAGTGTCAGCCGCGACAGCGCCCGCTCGATGTCGGGAGAGGCCTTCAACAGGTTCCGCAAGGACTCCCGCATGCGTTCGTTTTCGGTGAAGAACTGGACTTCGTCAAGACGCCCCTCGATGGCGGCGACTTCCGTCAATGGAGAGGACAAGCGTAACGTCAGAAGCCGGGCGCCGGCGCCGGTTACGGTCCGGTCAATGACGCTCAACAGACTGCTCTTGCGCTCGCCTGACAGAGTTTCCGTGAGTTCCAGGTTGCGCCGCGTGGCGGCGTCGATTTCCATTACCGCGCCGCCGGCTAGGCGCAGCGGCACCGCCAATCTCGGCAAGCGGCCTTTTTGTGTCAGTTTCACATAATCGACCAACACTCCCGCCGCCGCCAGTTCGCCTCTTGAGAAGTCGCCGAAAGCATCAAGGGTTTTAACGGCGAAGAGGTTCTCCAGGCGACGGCGGCCATTTTCGCTATCGAAGCGACTTATGGGAAGCGGGCTCAGCCGGTCTTTATAATCACTCAAGATTTCGAATAGAGCGGGCCGTTGTTGCAGGGCTTCGGAGACCAGCAACTCGCCCGCTTGCAGGCGGGCCAAGGCGGCGTTTAAAACCTTGATTTCCACCGGCTGGGTCTGAAAAGCGCCGGTCGAGATGTCGATCCAGGCCAGGCCTAGGGATCCCTCTGCCTCGGCCAAGGCGGCAAGGTAATTGTGGCGCCGGGCATCCAAGAGCGAGTCCTCGGTGAGCGTGCCAGCGGTGATCACCCTGACAACTTCGCGGCGGACGACCGCCTTGGCCCCCCGTTTTCTCGCTTCCACAGGGTCTTCGGTCTGTTCGCAGACGGCGACCCTGAACCCCTTGCGGATGAGTTTGGCCAGATAGGCCTCGTGGCTTTTTACCGGCACCCCGCACATGGGAATATCGCTCCCCAAATGCTTACCCCGCTTGGTCAGGGCAATATCCAGCGCCTTTGCCGCCGCCGCCGCGTCGTCGAAAAAAAGCTCGTAGAAGTCCCCCATGCGATAGAACAACAAGCAATCGGGATGGTTGTCCTTGACGGCCAGGTATTGGGCCATCATCGGCGTTGTCTTAGGGGTGTCATCGGCCGCGGCAGCGGGGAGGGCGGCATCGCGCGGCGTGTCAGGGCTCTGCTTGTGCAAGGTGACGACGCTCGGGTTGGGGTTCGGAAAGCTAACGGCGCGCACCATAACACGGCCGATAAGGTAAGGGCTATGAATCACCCTGCCTTTTGGGCAAAATAGTCGACAATGAATATGTCCCTAGAAGGTGTAAATCCGTGACCGCCACCACCAAGACCCCGACGCGGGAAGCGTGATCCTCTGGGTGCGTGCCGAAGATGAAACCCGGGAACTGGCGGCGCTGTCCATTCTCGACGAAAATGGCGGCACCAATGTCCATATCCATGAGGTCAAACCCCGGGACTAGATTATTTTAAATTTAGTTGGCCCCGCCCGGTGCCTTTCTTATTGACGACGTGCTCTTCTAATAGCCAGCGCTTTTTCGTGGGCTTCGACCGAGGGTTGGCCGAAGCAGCAAAAGATGATTTTCTCCAAGCTATCGTTACCGTCCAGGAATTTGGCCGCCATTCCGATGGCGATTTTGGCGGCGCGTTCGATGGGAAAACGGTAGATACCAGTGGAAATTGCCGGAAAGGCGATCGAGGTCAGGTTGTTGCCGGCGGCCAGCCCCAAAGAGCGCCGGTAACAATTGGCGAGCAAGCTGTCTTCTTTCTGGTCACCACCTTGCCAGATCGGGCCAACGGTATGGATAACGTGCTTGGCCGGAAGTCCGTATCCTTTGGTGATGCGGGCCTCGCCGGTGGGGCAACCGCCCAGCTTGCGGCATTTATCAAGAAGCTCCGGTCCGGCGGCCCGGTGAATGGCACCATCGACGCCGCCGCCGCCGAGCAACGATTCGTTGGCGGCGTTGACGATGGCGTCCACTTGCAGTTTGGTGATGTCGCCTTCAACGATGGCGATCCTGTCAGTCATCGATAAATCCTCCCTTTTTGTATGAGTTCGCTCGAAATAGACACCGGTCCTTGCCGACGAACATGCCCTATGATAACCGATACAGCTGACCTTCGCCCCAGAGATGCGCCATGAGCCAACCCGGAACGCCTCCCGCCAGTGTTATTGTATACGTCGGTTTGGACCGTGTCGGCGATGGCCTACTTAAACTGCCGTTCGTCCAGGCCTTGCGGCGGGCCTTTCCCGATGCCCGTATCACCTGGGTTGCCGGCAAGGAAACCAGTGTCTATGCCAGTGTCATGGCGCCGGTGGTCAAGGGTATTCTGGACGAAGTCATTGAAAACGCCGGCATCGGCCTGCATCTGACGGAATTCTTGCGCCGCCCTTTGTCTGGCCGGCGCTTTGATTTGATCATCGACACCCAGAGAGTTGTCTGGGCTAGCCTGTCATTGAAGCGTGTCCCGCATCGCCTGTTTATCTCGTCGGCGGCGCGGTTTCTGCTTTCTTCCCAGAAACCGCCGAAAGACTACCTTCGCCCAAAGAGCATGCTGCGCCAGTTGCTCGACCTCTTGGAATTGGCTAGCGGTAAGGTCTTCGAGACCCCGGCCGGCGTTGACCTGGAGCTTGATCCCGCCCTCGCCGAAGAAGCAGCGCAACTGCTGCCTAAGGGGCCGGTCTATGTGGGCATCGCGCCGGGCGCGGGGGGGAGGCCGAAATGCTGGCCCTTGCAAAATTTCGTTGCCATGGCAAGAGAACAAGCGGCGCGGGGGCGTGTCCCCGTTTTCGTCCTCGGTCCCAAGGAAACCGCCTGGAAGGGCGAACTCGCCGAGGCCGTTCCCGAAGCCCTCTTTCCCTTGCAGGCGGATGGGGTCGAGGAAACTCACCATTTTTCCCCACAATTTACCATTGCTTTGTCGAGGCGGTTCGCGGCGGGTCTTTCCAATGATTCCGGCGTTGGCCATATGTGTGCCCTCGGCGGGCGGCCGCTCATCTCGCTATACGGCACGACGTCGCCCGAGAAATTCAGACCGATGAGCGGATGCCTGACCATCGTCCGGGCCTCGGATTTCGGCGGCGAAGAGATTGAACGCATCCCCGTTGAGGCGGTCATGCAAGCGGTGGACAAGGCCCTCTCAGCTTGAGCACCGCTCCTCTTCAAGGGGCATGTGGCGCATCATCCACAAAAGCAGAATCAGTCCCGGCAGGGCGAGTCCGGCACTGAAAAGGAAAAAGTTGACCCACTCGATTTGGTCCGCCAGCCAGCCGCTGGAAGCGGACAAAACGTCGCGGGCGAAGGCCATGAAGGAACTGAGCAGGGCGTATTGAGTCGCCGTGTAGGCCATATTGCAAAGGCTCGACAGATAGGCAACGAACGCCGTCGTGCCCATTCCGCTGGCGAGGTTTTCAACGGCGATGGTGAGCATCAGCATGGGCACATTATGGCCGACCACGGCCTGGGCGGCGAAAACCAGGTTGGAGGCCGCCATGAGGATGCCGCAACCCAGCAAGGCCCTATAAATTCCGTATCGAAAGACGACGAGGCCGCCGACCAGGCCGCCGATGATGGTGGCCCCCATGCCAAAGACCTTGGAAACGGTGGCAATCTCCTGTTTTGAAAAGCCCATCTCGACATAGAACGGATTGGCCATCACTCCCAGATAAGCGTCTCCCAATTTATAGAGCATGATGAACAGAAGAATGCAGATCCATCCCTGGCGCTTCATGAAGTCGGCGAAAGGGCAGACCATGGCGCCGTAAAGCCAACCGGCCAGGCTTCGCATGCCATGCGGCATCCAGGGAAAGCGGGCGCCAAATCTCCGTGCCTCTTCGGGGTCGGCTAGGTCGGTACCGCTCCGCGCTGTCTCGGGTTCGGCACTCAATAGAATCGTTACCAGCCCAACCATGACCATGGCGGCCATGATGACGTAGACCTGGGACCAACTGAGGAAATCGGCAAACGAAATGGCGCCGGCGCCCGCCGTCAACAGGCCAAGGCGATAGCCGTTGACGATCATCGCCGCGCCGACGCCCTGTTGGCGTTGCTCCAGGATCTCGATGCGGTAGGCGTCGATAACAATGTCCTGGCTGGCCGAGCAAAAAGCTACGAACAGGGCATACAAGGCGGTCAGTCCAGGGGTCAGGGACGGCGAGGTGGAAGCCAGCGCCAGGATCGATATCATCAGGGCGATCTGGGTGACGACCACCCATGCCCGCCGGCGGCCCAGCCAGCCGCCAAGAAACGGAACAGGTAGCCGGTCGATCAGCGGCGCCCATACAAACTTGAACGTATAAGGCATGCGGACCAAGGCGAATAGGCCGATGATGGTCTTCGAGATACCCTCGTCCTTGAGCCATAGCGATAAGGTGGAAAAGACAAGCAAAAGGGGCAGGCCACTGGAAAAACCCAGCAACAAAACCGTAATGACGCGCCTGTCAAAATAAACTTTGGTGGCCGCCAACCAGGACCTGACGGCACGGTTCTCGCCGGCATTGAACAGCGTCAAAACAGTTCAATCCCCTCGCTGCTTGAGGATGGCGAAAAAATTTGCCGACCAGATCTCGGGTGGCGTCATGACCAGACGCGACAAAAGCCCGTGCAACAGGCGGTCCTTGAAGCGCCGCCCAGGACTGCCCTGTCGGTGAGGATAGCAGGTGATGCATTCATAGCCGCTGGCCAGGGCCAATTGCCGCATGCTGGATGGATTGTACGCTGCTTTATGGGTCAAGTCGCCGAACTGATAGCCGCCGCCCCAGGGAGACCCCATATTGGGGACCTTGACCACGACCCGTCCGCCGGGCTTGAGCAGCTTGGCCAGTTTCATAAGCAGCCGGGCACCATCCTTGGCGGGAAGATGTTCAAGAAGATCGAAAAGCGTGATGCGGTCGAACCGGCGGCCGCCGGCGCCGCCGTCGGGAAACTTCCAAATATCGGCATTAACGAATTTTTCGGCGATCTCGGCGGCAATATATTTGGTCAGGGCGGGGTCGTTGTCGATGCCGAGAAAATCGGTGACGCCCTTGGTTCGCAGGTAGGCCAGGAAAAGACCGACGCCGCAGCCGACATCGAGGAAAGCCATGTCGGGCCGGCAGTTGGCGGGTTCCCAGAAGTCGCTGTCGAAACGGCGCGCTTGTTTGCGGTCCAGACGCGGCGTTTGGTATGACTTGAAGCGGCTGTAACTGGCGTAGAAATCTACCTTGTCCTTCGCGCTCATGATGACGCCAAACCCTCCGCCGGCACCCTAGGCAACAGGCCTTGCAATTCGCCCCACACCCGTTCCTCGGCAATGGCGCTGATGCAGGGAAAGACATCGTACTTGCTGGCCCGTTTGTGGCAGCGCCAAAAGCAGTGGTAGCAATCCATCTCGTGAAATACAAATCGGGTTTGCGGGGGCGTGATCTGCTTCGGATAGGGAACGAAACAGCCGAAATGGCCGCCGCCGACGATCACTACCGTTGGCGCGCCCAGGGCGATGCTCAGGTGCGCCGGTCCCGAATCATTGCTGAGAACGGCGGCGGCGTGGTTCATCAGATCGAGGAGATCGGGCAGGCTGGTGCGGCCGATGAGATCGATGACGCCGTGTCGTTCGCAAAAGTCCCTGAAGTTGTTCTCTCGCGTTTTTTCCTCGGATTTGCCGACGAAAACGACGCGGTAGCCCGCTTTGAGAAGCCGCCCGGCAAGCATGAGATAATGGCCAAACGGCCAGCGGCGCCCCGGCTCGTTGCTGCCGGGATTAAGGACTACGTAAGGGCCACCACCGGGAATCGGCGGCGGATTGTCGCGCCAAGGGAGATGCAGAAGCTCGGGCTTGATCCGGCGGCCGGCGAGGATCGAAAGGAAGCGGTAATGGCGGACCACTTCATGGGTGGGGTAATCGCCGGTATCGATGATTTCGTTGATTTGGCTTAGGTAAAAAAGGAACTCGGCGCGTGTCGGCTCGTTGATATAGGGCAGCGAGGCAAGTGTGCGGGGCGCATCGGCGATCCAGACCAGGCTGTCGGCCATCAGGGCGCGGCGCAAGTAGGAATCGCAGACGGTGACGGCGGGCGCCAGGCGGCGCAGCCACAGGGATACCTTGAACCGGTAGAGTGGCCGGCGGGCGTAAGCGTGTTCGTCGATAACACGGACCCGGTAGCCGGCGAAAACGATATCGGCGATGCCGGCCCAACTGGTGCAGCCAAGCACCGTGATTTCGGAAGCGTTAAAGTCCAGGACCTCGGCGTAATGGTCAAGGCAGGTGCGAAACAAAACCATGTCGCCGATGCCGTCCATGCGGACCACCAACAATCCCCGTCGTTTTTTATACACCGGCCAGTGGCGGGCAATCAGGTCCCATGGCCGGAACACCCACCAACGCCGGCGCATGCCGGCTGGAAGGGTGCGCCAAAAAGGCGAAGTGGCAAAGCGCCGCCGCTGAGCCACCGGGTCATGGTGGAAGTTATCCTGATCGGTCATGGAATATTGGAATGTCCCTTTTATTTGGTAAGGTCAATAACTTCCCGGACAGGCTCTCAGGTAAATTTTTTCGCCATCAGCTCTTTCAGCGAGACTTCCGGGCGGGCGCCAAAATGGCCGATGACCTCGGCGGCGGCGATGCTGGCTATGCGCCCGCAATCGGCCAGGCCCAGGCTTCTGGTCAAGCCAAAAAGAAAGCCCGCGGCATAGGCGTCGCCGGCGCCGGTGGAGTCTACCACACTGGCCACGGGTTCGGCGTCGATGATATGGATTTCATCGCCGGAAATCAGCAGCGAGCCCTTTTTGCCACGGGTCAGCGCCGCCACTCGGCAGTGGCCGCGCACCCGTTGCAATGCATCGTCAAAACCGTCGGCCCGGTAAAGAGAGACGATTTCCTCTTCGTTGGCGAAAAGGACGTCGACGTGATGCTCCACCAGGTCAAGGAAATCTGCGCGGTGACGGTCGACGCAAAAAGGATCGGAAAGACTGAGCGAGACCAGGCGGCCGGCCCGGTGCGCCGTTGCCGCGGCCTTGAGGAAAGCTTCCTTGGCCATCGGCGGATCCCAAAGATAGCCCTCCAGGTAGGTGATCTCGGCGGCGGCGATGATGGTGGTGTCGATGTCGTTGGGGCACAAATCGACACTGGCGCCTAGGTAGGTCTGCATGGTCCTCTCGGCATCGGCGGTGACGAAAATCAGGCAGCGCGCTGTCGGCGCTCCGTCCGCCGCCGGGCGGCTTTTGAAAGCGATACCCAAGGATCGGATATCATGACGGAAGACGGCGCCCAATTGGTCGTCGCGGAGCTTGCCGATGAAGGCGCCCGTGCCGCCCAGCGAGGCAAGGGAGGCGATAGTATTGGCCGCCGAGCCGCCGGAACACTCGATGGCCGGCCCCATGCGGTCATAAAGTTGCGTCGCTTGCTTCTCATCGATGAGGGTCATTGCCCCCTTGGCCAAGCCGAGCTCATCGAGAAGCCGGTCTTCGGCATAGGCGAGAACGTCGACGATGGCATTGCCAATGCCGACCACGTCATAGCGAATTTCCGCCATCGGGCGGCTCCTGGGTGGTGGTGGGGTTTAGCGCCGCGCAGTATAGCGGCGTCGGACAAGGTCACAAGGCGGGAGATGGCCGGGGGTGTCCGTGGCCAGGATCAAGGGGCCCAACGGCGATAATTGTGCCGTGGACGGTGGACCTGTTCCCAACTCAAGTGCTTCATTCAGTTGCAGTAAAGGCGTCATGGCAGTTAAGGGAGTTTGTAGAGGGTATGGACATATAGTGCTCATTTTACCTATATTCCGCTCGACAAGCATCGACGTTAGGAATAGTGAGCCCCTTAGCTGTTCCCGGCTTGGTATCGCAAGCACAATTTCAACCACAGAAGGGTTAATCCGCTAATAACGCAACGATGGCGTTATCAGGCCCTGGTGGTTTAATCAAAGAATAGAAGGTTAGTCTTAATTTATGGAATTTTATTCTACGTTTGGTATGGTCCATGCTGGTGCGGCTATATTGCTTTTTTTATTGGCAATACTTTCTGTTTCGACCGCCGTATTGATAGCGGTAAAACCAGGTGTTGACCAGGCCAATGAGAAGCTTGTGAAAAAAGCCAATACTATCGGGATAATTGAAAATATTGTCGCGGGTATTGTGACACTTACCGGGGTGATTGCCATGATTGTTGGCCCCTGGTCATTGTCACAACTTTGGTTGTGGATGAGCCTGCTGATTATGGTGTTTTATAGCGTAACGCTCATTTTTGTAACAAAACCAGCGCGTCTGGCCGTGGCGAAAGGCGGCAGTGAGATTAAAGTGGGTATGCAGGTTCTCCTGCATATGGTCTATTTCCTATTAATTTGGATTGGTTTTTTTATAATGGTATTAAAACCAGTCTAGGGAAAAATGGATCCCGGGCGAAATTCAAAAAACTTAAGCTCATCCTGCGTACTGGGCGCCGTTCGTGGTCGTCGGTGAAGGCGGCGCTTCAAGATAAATTGAATATCCGAGAAACGGGCTTAAACGGCGGTCTTAAGCTTGGCGCGTCCTACATTGGCGATAAGTTTTGAGATTATCGAATACGTTCACCCAATACGGAAAAGCGTTTCTGTGTGTCTGGCACGATAGCATCAAATGGCCAACACGTTACCAAGATTAGCCGGTCACGACCGTCCTCGGGCGGAAACAGTAATTTTGGCTTTGATAGAACACGGGTTTCCCTTACCTCGTAGTCCCGCGTCACGCCGTCCGCGCGCTCAAGAGTGACGACGCTTCCCGGTTTCACCCTTTTCAGAACCTGAAAATGCGTATCTCGATGGGCTGAAATGACGCTCGTCCCCTTTGTCCCCGGCCTCGCGGA